>Ga0181591_10000535_pt1 | contig 30832 bp, 27 predicted proteins | sample 071ome_33_FD_133757 | JGI IMG/M metagenome (GOLD analysis project Ga0181591, IMG submission 133757) | Coastal salt marsh microbial communities from the Groves Creek Marsh, Skidaway Island, Georgia - 071412AT metaG (megahit assembly) | ecosystem: Environmental > Aquatic > Marine > Intertidal...
CTGCAAGATGCGGTTGACGACCACGAGCAACGAATCCGAACGCTTGAATCGTTTCACTACCAGCGGAAAGACACATAGTGCCTCTCGTTCTTGGACGACTTCCGCAAGACCGGGACGAACTTTGGATGTACTTGAAGGTCGTGTGGGGCATCACTATCCCTCGGCAAAAAGTTTGCGAGCACCATTCGACGCCGTTTGAGGCTCTCGCTCAGGCGTATTTCGGTGAGACGCCGATCTCGATCTGGAAAGCCAGTCGAGGCTTCGGCGGCAAGAGCCAAACCCTCGCAGCTCTTGTTTGCATCGAGGCTGCGACCCTCGGTGCCGAGATCACAGTGCTCGGCGGCTCGGCGCAGCAAAGTCAGAACGTCCACGATGGCGCTCAAAAAATGCTCTTGTCGGATCGAGCACCCGACATGCTGAAGGGCGAACCTACAAAGTTTTCGACCAAACTCAAGAACGAAGGCAGCATTCTTGCTCTGATGGCATCGGAAAAATCAGTCCGAGGCCCGCATCCTCAACGCCTTCGGCTCGATGAGGTTGACGAGCTTGAGATTCAACTTTTCGACTCGGCGCTCGGTCAGCCAATGGACAAGCGTGGCATCCGTTCGCAGGTCGTTGCGTCTTCGACGCATCAGTATGCGGACGGCACGATGACCGAGTTACTTCGCCGTGCAAACGAGCGAGGTTGGCCGGTCCACGAGTGGTGCTGGCGGGAAAATATTGGCACCCCCGAAGAACCCGGCTGGCTGACCCAAGACCAAGTTGACCGCAAAAGAGTTGAGGTCAGCGAGCGGATGTTCGCTATCGAGTACGACCTCCAAGAGCCGTCGTTTGATGGCCGTGCCATTGATGTCAATTTTGTCGAGCGGTGTTTCGATCAAGAAACCTACGGCTGGTTCCTTGGGGAGCTTGACGAGTACATCACCGTCGAAGAACCAGTCGAAGGCGCTCGGTACGTCACGGGAGCTGACTGGGCGAAAGAAAAAGATTTCACGGTCATCCGCACGTTCCGAACGGACGTTGACCCGTGGGTCGAGGTGGCCTTCCTTCGCACCGGTCGGAAGCCGTGGCCGGAGATGGTGGCCGACCTAGACGACACGTTGAATATGTACGGCGGCTTGTGCGTTCATGACGCCACTGGCATCGGCAACGTAGTTGATGACCTCATTACCTACGACAAGCGCAAAGTAAAGCCAGTCGTTCTCCGTGGCCGTGAGCGTGAGTCTGTGTTCACCCAGTACATCGCCGGGATCGAGCAAGACGGCCTTCGCTGCCCTCGAATCAAATATGTCTACGACGAGCACAAGTACGTCACCGACAAAGACTTGTTCGGTTCGGGACACCCGCCTGACTCGTTCATCGCCGGAGCGCTGGCATGGTCGATACGCCGCAAAGCTCACCGACCGGATGTTCGCCCCGTCTCGATCACGAGAGAAGCGAGTCCGTGGACCATTGGTGACAACGACACTCGCATCTCCAAGGGGCTGGTCAGATGAAGACTTTGGTAATCGACATCGAGTCTCAGCCGTCGCTCGCATTCGTCTGGCAGCTTTTCCAAACGAACGTAGGGATCAACCAAGTTGAGATTCCGGGCAGCGTGATTTGCTTCGCAGCAAAATGGGTGGGCGAGAAAAAGATTCACTTCCACTCGGACTTTCACGATGGTCATTCTGAAATGGTCGAGCGAGCGTGGACTTTGCTTGACGAAGCTGATGCGATCATTACCTACAACGGTCGGGCCTACGACTGTAAACATCTCCAGCGAGAGTTCTTGCTCGAAGGGCTGGGCAAACCAGCACCTCATATTGACATCGATTTGCTGCTCGTGATGCGAAAGAACTTCAAGTTCGCCAGCAACAAATTGGATTTCGTCGCTCAGCAACTCGACCTCGGATCAAAAACGAAGCACGCCGGATTTGATCTGTGGAAGGGATGCATGGAGGGAGACGCTAAAGCTTGGGCGCTGATGAAAAAGTACAACCAGCAGGATGTACGGCTCACCGAAGAACTCTTTGAGGCAACAAAAGAGTGGAATCACATGCTCCCCAACTACGCCCTCCACGGGCAGTCGGACGGTTGCCCTCGCTGCGGGAGTACAACCGCCCCTGTGTCTCGTGGATTCAACTACACCAAGACAAGCAAGAACCGCCGCTACCAGTGCAAGGACTGCCACGGCTACTTCACGGAAAGGCTTGCCGACCCAGAGCTTGAGCGCCCTCGTTATAAATGAGCAAGCCCCCTTGGCGCTCACACCCGGTTGCGCCAAGGGGGCCGGTGCCCACGCCACTTAGGGGACCAATGAAGTAGGAGGAGCCTTCATGGAGTGGCGAACTCTGGATGAGGATTGTAGCGTATTTGCAAATTGCTGTGAAGACATCTCGCCCACATCCTTACAACTGGCAGGCCACTTTGATGGACGCCGAAGGACAATGCCGGAATCCCGCAAATCCTCGACAAGATGCTTCTCGGCCGCTCTACCGGCTCGGTCGGCATCAAGCATCAAGAGTAGCGAGGTAGGAGCGAGGCTCTCGATCAGTTCAACTTGACGGCGAGAGGCTCTCGCCCCGAGGATCGCCACGGCCGGGGTGCCGAACGACCACGCCTTGAGGGCGTCGATCGAGCCTTCGACCACGACGAGTCGATCGAGCCGCTCAAGAGAGGCCGCTTGAGCGAATCCGTAAAGAACGTGCGAAATCTTTACGCCCTTCGGGTACTTGTATTTCGCAAAGTCTGGAGGAGGATTGCGGAAGCGCCGAACAACTCCGATCGGCCGACCGTGATGATCGTGCAGCGGAATCACGAGCGCATCATCTTCTACGGCATAACCGAGTTGAAAGTCAGCAAGCACTTTCGGATCGCTGATATCTCGATCCGCCCAATAGCGTGCGGCGTCTTGCTGCCACCACTCGATCCAGTCGATCGGAAAAAGCTTCTGATCCGATGCTGCTGCAAGCGATTCTTCAACGTCTCCGATACGCTTCCGAGCGGTTGCGGCGGCAAGGCCGGGATCGTCCCGACCCGGACCGCTGCCGCTGTAACCGTCAACACCAAGGTGAGCGGCGAGCTTGGCGAAGTTGCCACGCTCCTGACAGGCGTAGCAGATGAAGAGTCCCTTCTCGATGTTGATCGAAAACGACGCTCCCTTTTCGTCGTGGAACGGGCACAGGCACGCCCACTCGTTGCCGGAGCGGGATGAAACGCTCAGGTGCTTCTCAACGAAATCGGCATAACTCACAGCTCAGCCAGCCTGTCTTCATCAATGAGTTCTTGAGCGGCGTCTCCGCTGATCTCGGTGAATTGGCCGGAGTTCGGCCGGAATTCGGTGAACCAAAATTGACCGTCAGCACCATGACGGTATTTGGCTAGATGAAATTTGATGACATGCCGAGATTGCTGGGCCATCGTGATGACCGCATCAGCGTCCTGACCGATGCTGTCCGAACCAGCAAGATGCTGAGTCCCCGGATGCCCCGAGTCGTAGCTCGCCCGATTGATCTGGGCGGCTGCCACTATCGGCACTTCGTAGGCTTGAGCGATTCCTTTGAGTTCGCCCGACAGCTCACTAATCTTTTGCCAGTCGCTCGCTCCTGACATCAGCGTGAGGTAGTCCACGAACAAGATGTCTGGTCGGTTCCGTTCAAGCTGAGCGGCGATCGAAGCCGGGGATACCTTGCCTCGTGAAGTGTCGTCAACGATGAGTTTGCCGGGAAGATCAGCTTTGAGCTTCTTGAGAAACTTCTTGTAGGCGATGAGGTCAACGCCTTTGCCGGACATGAGTTCGGCCGTCGTGAACATTTCTTTCGCGTTCTCACTTTGCAAAAACGTGTGAACCCGCATGGCGATCTGACTTTTTGATTGCTCAAGCGCATCGTACTGAACAGTTGCTCCGGCCATCAGCGCTGATGCTGCCATACGGATCAAGGTCCACGTTTTTCCTTGTCCGAGTCGAGCAGCTACTACGAAGAAGTCTCCGGGTTGAGGACCATTCGTTGCGAGATCAAGAGTTGGAAAGCCGGTGGGTAAACCAGCCATCCCTCGTTCGTTCGCTTTCTCACTCCGCCGAGAAACCTCGTTGAACACCGATTCCCAATCTTCAACAACATCTGATTCGTTGGATGTAGTTGAAGCTTCACCGTGGAGTTGAACGAGAGCTTTCTGTAAATCTTCAAGAACACGCTGAGGGTTCTTGCGTTCCTCAATCGAATCAAGAGCCGAGTCCATCGTGCGGATCATCATCTTGTTCAGAAAAGCATCCCTGAGTTCTCCAGTCGTGAACTCAACATCATCAACTTTCAGAATCAGAAAGTTGAAGAACTTCGACTTGAAAAGTGTTTTCGACGGACAAGACCGATGCCGGTCGATGTACCTAGCTATCCATTCCCATTCACTTCGGAAGTGAAAGAACCACTCGGCTGTTACTCCATTGGTCAGTGGAGTGACATGGTCTTCTTGACGAAGAATTGAAGAAATGAAAAGTTGTTCTGTTCTTGCTCCCACAAGAATCCTCCTTCTTGTTCGGCCGCTTGCGGCCTTGAGGTCGTTTCGACGAACCGAAGGCTTTGGGGTGGCGGCTTGAACTGGGACGGTATCACATGCTGTCAAGCCAGCAAGTCACTCACCAATAACTTGAATGAGTTGCAATGGAGCTTCATGTGTGAGATCATCTAGCCATGAGTTACTACGCACCCGGCACCGTCCCCCACCGTCACTCTCTGAGCGATGCCCTCGACCCCGCTGACTACACCTTCATCGGTGAGTTCTACCACGGCATCTCACACGAGATCGCAAAAAGCTTCGCCGCAGAGCACGCTCATCTTGAGGTGTTTTTTGGCACCGGCGATTTCTTCGACCTTGTTCGCTTCGGTCGGCCTCGCAAGACCGATGGCGAAGCATTCCGTGGCTCCTGCGTCCTGTGCGGCGCAGCCTTCGCCTATGGCTCGGTCTTCCGCCATGTTCCGTCGGGCGAGTTCATCGCCGTCGGCCATATTTGCGCCGAAAACTACTTGGCCTACGAGGACAAGAACAAGAAGAACCGTGAGAAGAAAATCCGCCACGCTCGCAAGCGTGAAGAGAACGCTCGCCGGAAGGCCGAGGCGACGGAGAAGTTTGACGCCTACGTTGCCGCTAACCCTGAGTTCGCTGCCGCCATCGTCGATGCTGCTGGTCACCACATTGTGATCGACATCGTGGGCAAGTGCCGTGCCTACCGGGGCGAGCCTTCGGAGGCGATGGCTGCGCTCGTCATCAAGATCGCCACTGAGAAAGCTGAGCGTGAGGCTGCTCGGGCTGCCGAGCCTTCGTTCGATCCGGTGCCGGTCCCCGAAATTCACGGCCGCACTCGCATTGAGGGTGAGGTCATCTTTGAGGGGATCAAGGATTCTGGTGGTCCCTTTGGCTCGACTCACAAGATGGTTGTGCGGGTCACGCCGACCCCGACCACGGCGTTCAAGCTTTACGGGACTGTCCCTTCCGCCATCTCGGCCGTGAGCAAGGGCGACAAGGTTGCCTTCACCGCCCGCATCGAAGCGGGCGACCGTGACCCTGACTTCGGCTTCTTCAGCCGCCCGACGAAGGCCGAAATCGTTGAGCCTGCTGCCGAGTTGAGCGCCTGAAAGTTTTCAAAAAACTTTCTTGAATGACTTGCAATGCCCACCAATACCTGCCATAATGGCATTGGAGCGGGGGGAGAAGCCCCCCGGGGCTTCCCCGCTCCCCCGGCTTTTCCGGGTGGGGATGCGACCCCCGCTAGGACGGCTCGGTGATCGCCCCGTGGGTGAGTCTGGAAGCGCCACGGGATACGGGACCGGCCCGGATCGGAGCGGAAAAGCGGCAAATGAGTTCCCAAGGCGTGAGCGGTTCATCAGCCGCAGTGATCGCCCTAAGCTCCAGTTCAGGCGTGGGCGAAAAAGCCCAGCGTCATCACAACAACGTCGTTGCCAAAGCTTCCCCCTCGGGGCGTGCTACGGCGGCCAGCGCTGCTCTGTGACCGGGCCGATTCCCTCGGCCGCTGTTCCCTTGGGAGAAAGGGAAGCCAACGCCCACAAGTCTTTGCGATTCGCTTTGCCGGTGCCCCGAAGGCTCGGCAGGGAAGCGAGCGAATTGATCGAAGATTCACACCACGGCTCTGCTAGCGCCCCTGATGAGGCGCTCAAGGAACAGGAGCACTGAGCGAAAGCTCGGTGAATGGGCGTAAAGCCCGCTCGGAGGTTCGATTCCTCCCAGAGCCACTAACAAATTTTTCTCCTACCGCCTTTGTGAAGATGGCAGACACACTTTATTGGAGCACCTAATTGCCGTTAGGTGCTCTAGAAGTGGTGGCGGAAACCCGGCTAATCGGCGGCAATCGATTGAAGGGAGTGAGGTTCGACCCCTCGTAGGAGAGTCAATCAAATACTGCCGAGTCAGCGGGCTGGTCATCCGCACACGGCGTAGCTGGTAGAAGAGCCATTGAGCCTCCCAGCGTAGGCAGTCATCTCGCAACAAACAGGGGGAGAAAGAATGACTGATTCACCCCGGACCTGAGCAAGTCGTAAAACTGCTCCCATTTCATCGCAGTCACAAAGGAGGAAAATGACTGTTTCAGGTAACCCGTTCAACTCGTTCGTAACGCCGAGCTACCGAGCTACTTTCAACTGGAAGAACGTCGCTAAGTACGGATTTTTCCATGTCGATTCTCGGTTCGGCGGAGGCACGGCACGAGTTGTGGACGCCCGTTCGGGTCACACCCTCAAGACTTTTTGCTCTGACGGGACAGCGAAGGCCAAGGCTTTCGCTTGGAAGAAGTTCACGGCCAGCTCGTAATCGGCACTAATCTTTGCTAATCTCATGAATGGAGCAGTTCGCATCATTCATTCGTCAAGTTCAAGGAGGGACTATGACTACTAAGAGGCCAAAAGCCAAGATGGGCAATCGCCCATCAGTTCCCGAGATTCGGGAACGTGTCCGCTCGCTATCGGCGGACGGATCGTCGTATACGGATGGGGTCATCGAGGCGCTTGAGTGGGCAGTGAATGGCGAGAGCTTTGATTCGCTTGACCGGCTCTTTCGTGGTGAAGCCACGGCCGTCGTCACTCCGACTGTCGAAGCTCCGGCTCCGGCTCCGGCTCCGGTTGCTCCGGCTCCGGTTGTTCCGGCTGCTCCGGTTGGCGATTCGCCGCTCGCTCACCTCATCCCCGTCGGCAAGTTCGGCAGCGGTTACATCAACCGCAAGGTTGCTGGCTCGGTGCTCGACTTTGACGTTCTTGATGCCGCTCGTCGGACAAAGAAGAACGTCTTGATTGAAGGGCCGACCGGTTCGGCAAAGACATCTTTGGTCTTTGCTTACGCTGCTCGGGAAAACCTGCCGGTTGTGACCGTCGCATGTAATGGTGCTGTCGATCTCCGAGCATTGCTCGGCGGTTGGGTTCCGTCAACCGGTGGCGAGTTCACTTACGCTGCGGGCGACATCTTTGAGGTCGTCAAGCATGGCGGCATCCTGTACCTCGATGAGGTCAACTTCTTGCCACCCAAGATTGCGGCTGTTCTTTACGGCCTTCTCGACGGTCGCCGGTCGTTGTACCTGCCGGAGGCTGCTGGTTCCGATGTCCCGACGGTTGTCGAGGCTCACGAAGATTTCTTCGTGGTCGCTTCGCTCAACCCCGGTTACCTCGGTACTCGGCCCTTGAACCCTGCGTTTCGCAACCGGTTCACGGTGAAGCTCGATTGGGGCTACAACGACGAGGTTGAGGCGAAGCTCATCAAGAGCCCTTCGCTTCGTGACCTCGCCCACCGCCTTCGTGAGCGGGTGACCGCTGGTGATCTCACGACTCCGGTTCCGACGAACGTTCTCATGGATTTTGAGGAGATCGTTGGCGAGCTTGGGTTTGAGTTCGCTGCGGAGAACTTCACCAACAACTTCGATGTCACCGAGCGCCCGGTGGTTGTCGAGGTTCTGGCGATCTACCGTGATCGCATCGTCAGCGAACTCGCTGGCGATTCTGTTTCCATCGGCGGGGCCGACAGCGGCCCCGCCTTCTGATTCTGAAAGGAGGGAAAAAAATGAATGACAACGCTGTGTCTTTTGCAAATTTCGTTGCGAATCTTCGCCACTGGGCGACGACCAAGCTGAATAACGAGTTCGGAGAGATCACCGAAAGTGATGTCGAGCGAGTTGAAAGGTTTGTCGAGCGTGCTTCCGCGTGGGCAAGCGCCAGCGTCACTGTTGGCGAACGCGTGGCTTCGGTCCTCGGACGAGACGACATCGAAGTTCGCTTTGCCTACAGCAGCGGGATTGCGTTCACGGACGGCAAAGACATCTACCTTGGGGTCAACTGGTTCATCGAGAACATCGCCGCTCCGCTGCTCAGCAGCGAATACGGAAATGCAAACTCGGTAGCTCGTAGTTGGATTCTTCTGAAGGGCCTGATTTTTCACGAGGTGTCTCACATCATTTGGACTCCTCGCACAAGCCATCGCCCTCACAAGGATGTGCTCAAGAAGACCGAAGGGTCTTTCCGGCCGAAGCTTTTTCACGCCTTCAACTTGCTTGAAGACGCTCGTATCGAGAACCTGTTTACGGCTCGGTACGCTCCGGCGATTCCGGTGTTCGTGAACCTGATTCGAGAGGCACTTGTGTCTCCGAACCCGGCGAGTCCATCACTCGGGCTTCTCCTGCGTGGCAGGCATTACTTGCCTGCTGAGATTCGGAAGGCTGCTTGGGAAAACTTTGCGAGTGCAGCCACGAGTGTCGGCGAGTACACCGATGCCGAAGTTGATGCGCTTGGAAAGGACATCGACCGGTACACTCGGCTCGTTTTCCCGACTGATGCTGACGCTGCTCTCGCCATCATTGAAGATGTTGAGCGTGCTCTGAAGGCTACTTACGCCACTCCGCCGGAGATTGATTCTCACGGCGATCTTGGCGAGGGTAGGCCAGAGCGTGTTGGCGATACCCGCAAGGACATCGAGCGTGTTAGCGAGAAGTTTGACGCTGACGCTGACGCTGACGCTGACGCCGATGCTGACGCCGATGCTGACGCCGATGCTGACGCCGATGCTGACGCCGATGCTGGTGCTGATGCCGATGCTGGTGCTGATGCCGATGCTGACGCTGACGCTGACGCTGGTGCTGGTGCTGGTGCTGACGCTGACGCCGATGCTGGTGGTGCTGACGCTGATGCTGGTGGTGACGACATTGGCAATGGAGTCAAAGAGCTTCTTGACGACCTCGCCAACGAGCTTGATCTTGACAGCATCGTTGATCGGGAGTTCAAGGCAGTTGCTCGTGCTGCGGCAGTTGACGACGGGTTGGATACAACCGGCGACCGCAAGGTTGAACCGGCCAGCCACACCCCGATTCATGAGCTGCGGAGCCGCAACTGGGCAAGAGTCGTCCGCAAGAAGTTGGCTTCAGCCCTTGGCTCGGTGTTCTTCGACGCCGAAGACGGCTATGAGTCCGGCCACTCAACTGGCCGCCTCAACATTGCCGACTACATCGGCAGTCGTGGGCATCATCTCGATGTCTTCGACCGCTGGGTTGCGAATGCCGACGAGGCTACCTCGTTTGAGGTCGTTGTGCTGATCGACACTTCTGGCTCGATGGCTGGCAACCGTATGTGGAATGCCGCAGCTTCAGCGTGGGCGATTGAGCGTGCGCTTGCTGACAACGACATTCCGTCTACCTTGATCTCGTTCGATACTCGGGCTGCGCTCATGAAGAGCAGCAGCGAGAGCTTCAGCGAGGCTTCGGTGCCTGAGTGGGCTGCTAATGGCGGCACCAACATCAAGAGTGCGGTTCGTTGGGCGAACGAAATCTTTGGTCGTAGCGACAAGACTCACAAGGTCTTGCTGACACTGACTGACGGTGCGTTCTACGTCGATGACGACGAGATGAAGAAGCTGAACAACGTTGCGGCTTCGATTCTCATCCGACTTGGCGAAGTCTACGAACACTACGATGGTGTCGATCACGGTCACACTGAGACGATCGTCTTCGGTACTGAAGCGGAGCTTCGGAAGATGCCGGACGTTCTTGGTGCCAAGATTCTGGAGACGACCCGAAACGTGGTGGCTTCCGCATGACCGGCAAGGGCCGGGGAGCAAGATTACTCTTGTTCCCCGGCCCCCTTTTTTTATCTCCGGTGACGAGTTGCAGCCGGAGCAAAATTTCACTATCACTATCACACGAGGTATGAGCATGGGTTGGGTGCAATGGTTGGCGATCACGATGATCGTCTTGGCAGTCTTGAGTTCAGCCGCTGGAGTAGTGGCAACGATTTTGCTCGTCCGAGCAGAACAACAAGCAGAGGAAAGAGGAGAAGACTTTTGCGAGAACAAGTAGAAGTGATGATGAGTGTCACCGTCGAAGATGGCACCTACTGGCCAGAAGGAATCACCAAGGAAGTCAATCGGCTGTCTTCGGGAGCAGGCTCTCCCGAGTATCTGACCGAGTTCATCTTCCAGAAGTTGAACGACATCCACGGGCTGAAGGTTCTTTGGACCCAGTGTGGAATCGTTGCGGTTGACGACGATTCAGGCTACGATCATGAATCAACACCGAAAGCCGAGGAGGCGAAGCAATGAAGTTGGCAACGAAGCAGTTCACTTCCGTCAAGGAAGTCAAGGAGTCGCTCAAGAAGGGCGGCGGCGGAAAAGGCTGGATCAAGAACATCCCGGCCGACGGCTTGACCGTGCGGTTCCTCGGTGAGCCGGAAACGTGGTTCGGTTACTTCGAGTATTGGACGGGCGAAGGCTTCTGCCCGATGGCCGAAGGCGAGATTCTTCCTGATGGTGCGAAGGCGAGCTTCCGATACCTCGTATCGGCAGTTGACACTGACACCGATCAGGTCGTTGCGCTCAAGCTGCCGAAGACGGCTGCGAATTCGCTCATGCTCAAGTACGAAAAGTACGGCACGGTCATCGACCGTGACTATGAGTTGGACAAGCACGGCTCGGGCCTCGACACCACTTACGAGGTAACTCCGTGCGCTCCGTCCGATCGAGCGCTTGACAAGTACGAAGCGATCGAGTTGGAAGAAGTCCTTGTTGATGCTCGCCGCCAAGCGCTCGGGGAGGAAGAGGACGGCCCTTTTGATTCAACCGATGTCGATGCCGACATCGAAGAAGATTTCGACCTTGATGAGATGAGCAAGAAGCAACTTCGCAAGCTCTTTGATTCAGTTCGGGGAGCAGGAAGCTCCGATGGGCTTTCACGGTCCGAGATGGTCGATGTTCTGGTAGACGAACTGGAACGCTGATCCCCCACATCCGAAGGGCCACCCTGCGATCCGCCAGTGGGGTGGCCCTTCTTTCTCTAGGAGGTAGAGATGACATCAGTAATTGACGAGCTTCTTGCTCAGTTGCACGACACCCGAGCAAAGATCAAAAGCTTGGAAGAATGGGCGAAGACTGCCCAGCGTGAAGTTCTTGACGCTACACCCGAGGGAATTGAGAGTCTCCCGTGGAGCGTCGAATCGAGCCAAGGTACGGCGACGGTTGTCCGGCCGACGACCATCAAGTTCAACGAAGAAGCTCTTGCGGCCGAGCTTGGCCCGGAACTTTGGAGTCAAGTCACAAAAGTTTCTGTCGATCAGAAAAAGCTGAGCGACCTTGTGTCACGAGGCATTGTGCCGATCGAGACGGTTGTGGCGAATTCGGAAGAGGTTGCTCGAACTCCGTATTTGCGGACGAAGGAAGCGTGAGCCGTTTCGTGGTCGCTGCGTTGGCGGTGTTAGCAAGTTGCGCTCAGGACGACCCGATTGCGCCCCAGCTTGACCTGTCTGGAGGCGCCATAGCGATGGTGGTGAGAGAGCCATATATCACTTCAACGACGACCTCAACGACTACGACTACCACCACCACGACGACAACTACCACGACAACGACCACGACTCTTCCGCCGAAGAAAAGCCGTGTGGGCAGGCCGAGTGCTCCTGTCGAGATTCGGCAGATTGTTGAATCACTTTGGGGGCCGGAATACGAGCGAGCACTAGATGTGGCGTGGTGCGAGTCAAGATTTGACCTGCAAGCCAAGAACCCAACAAGCAGCGCATCAGGACTCTTCCAGTTGTTGGCGCCGTGGACCCGTGAACCCGGCACTGGCCGATCTGTCTGGGGCTGGGAGTTCACCGATGACGGAGAGAAGCTTTCTGCTGCGGCTGGCTTGGGAATCAGCACAGACGATGCACGGTGGACACTTCGCAATGCCGAAGTGGCTTACGAAATCTACAGTCGAGCAGGTGACTCATGGCGGGCGTGGAATGCATCAAAACATTGCTGGGGGTAGTTGCAGAATGATTTTGCTTGCTGCTATTGTTACCAAAACACCTAAGCCCTGAGGAGGCGCAGATGCCAAACGCATCTATCAAGAGAGTCACTCCCAAGTTTGCGGAGCGGCTCATCAAGCACACCGACCAAATGGTCAAGGGGGGCAAAGCCCTCAAGAACCGGCCGGTCAACAACAACCGAGTTGAGAAGTACGCAGCGATGATGCGGGATGGCCAGTGGCGATTCACTGGCGAGCCGATTCAGTTGCATCCCGACGGCTACTTGCTCAACGGCCAGCATCGGCTTCATGCCGTCATCAAATCCGGCACAACGCACCAAATGGTTTTGGTTGACGGAGTTGACAAAGACTCCTTCCGTGTCATGGACACCGGAATGGGTCGTCGTCCCGCCGACGCCTTGATGGATGTCGATGTGCCGAGCAAGTCCACTCTGATGGCGGCTGCGAAACTGATGGTGTGCCACAACGCTGGCTTGGACTTTTTCAAGACACAGAACCTGAACCTTGTGACTCGGCAAGATCAGGCCGAGTACGTCATCAGCAACGCCGATTTCATGTCGAAGTGGGTCAACGTTGCTTGGCGAACCTACGAACATTCGGGCGGTACAAACACAGCTTGGCTGACCTTCTTCATGATGGCTCGTGACGCCGGAGAAGAAGCCGCTTTGCAAGACTTCATTGATGGAGTTCGGACTGGTGCAAATCTGCAAGCTGATGATCCTCGCCTTGCCCTTCGTAACTGGCTTCTTCGGCTCGGCCAGCCAAAGCCCCAGTCTCAGGTCATCGTCAGCACGATTGTGCGAGCGTTCAACGATCACCTGAAGGGTGCAAGTCGCCAGATGATGCGACCCGCTTATTCGCTTACCAAGATTGGAGCATGATGACCCATACGAATGTTTTCCACCCTGCCCGTGATCCGAAGAAACACGCCGTTACGGAGTTGCTGCTTTCTGGTCAAACGATCTCGTGGTCTAACATTTTGTCGGAAGTTGGCTCGTTTAGCCCAAGAGCAATGGGCTACGTTCTTCGAGGGATTGAAGACCAGCAGGGCACGATTCTCCGAGTCCGTGACCCTGAGCACGGAACTCTTTATCGCTACGACCCGGAAGTTCCTTGGGATGACCGATACCGCTTGAGTAGCATCGGGTCAGACGCCGAAAGACAGCGAGAGTTGAATGGCGAAGTCAACACGAGCGCAGCGAAGCCGCAAAGACAAGTGGATTTTCTGTGACCTTTGTGGGCGCTTGACGTTCACCGATCAAGAAGAAGTTCAGTGGTGGCTCGTGGGCAGCGATTACGGCACAAAAGTCGTGCGCTGCCCACAGCACATTTCGGAGTGGTCTTTGCGGATTTCCGGTAGAGGCCGAACAATGGAGTCCTACCGTTGGATGCGGTTGGCAAAGCAGCACGACAAGTACGACCCTCACACGAGTTGGATCGAGCCGGTGCTGTTGGAGTAGGGGGGCAAATGTTTTTTCACACCCACGTTCACAGCGAGTTCTCTTGTTTAGACGGGATGGCTGACATCCCCACCCTTGTGGACAAGGCTGTGGAGATGGAGCAGCCGGGGATCGGGCTGACCGATCACGGAAATATGAGCGGCACGTTCCAGTTGTATACCTCGGCTAAGAAGGCGGGGATCAAGCCGTTTCTCGGACTTGAGGCGTATTACGTCGATGACGTAACGGACAAGGGAGCGAAACGTCATCATTTGAGCCTTCTTTCGTACACGACCGAGGGCTATCAGAACCTCGTTCGACTTTGCTCCTTGTCGAACCAACGTGACCATTACCACTACAAGCCTCGTATTGACCGACTTGATCTTGTTCGTGCAGCGAAGAATGGGCAGTTGGCTGGCATCGCTTGTTTGACCGGGTGCTACTTTTCGGCCGTCTGCCAAGCGATAGTGGCGCAACCGGACGAAGACTACGGAGTTCAACAAGCGAAGCCGATCGTGAACTTTTTCAAGTCGGTCTTTCCGATGGTCTTCGTTGAGGTGCAGCATCATCGAACTCCTCACCCGGACGGCTGGGACGACGATCGACTGGTCCGGGCGCTGTGGCGGTTGGCAAACGAAACGAGTTGCCCGCCGATCATCACGAACGATTGCCACTACTGCGATCGCCGGGATCACGAAGCTCATTCGATGATGAAGTCAGTTGCTTATTCGTCGGATGTTTCTGAGGTGTCGTTCCCCGGCGATTCGTACCACTTTGCAACGGAACGCTGGGTCAAGAACCATTACCGAGATCATATGGATGTGTGGGATGCGGCTCAGTCCTCGTATGGCCTCTTGCTGGACTCTCACAGCCTCTCAATCCCGCCGCTGGACAAGTACCAGTACCATGTCCCGAAGCTTGCAGATGACCCTCTGAAAGCCTTGGGCAAGCTTTGCCGGAAGGGGTTACGACGCCGTGGCTTGTACGGCATCGAGTACGACAGCCGAGTCGAGTATGAGCTAGGAGTGATCGACGGCCTTGGGTTCGCTGACTACTTCTTGCTTGTTCACGATTACGTTCAATGGTGCGAAGACGAAGGCATCCTTGTAATGGCCCGTGGCTCCGCAGCCGGATCGCTCGTTTGCTACTCCCTCGGCTTCACGCAGGTCAATCCTCTTGAGTGGAATCTCACGTTCGATCGGTTCTTGACTCCTGACCGAGTTCGGCCGCCAGACATCGACCTTGACATCGAAGACGTTCGCCGTGCTGATGTCGTTGATTACTTACAAAGTAAGTACGAGATCGTGCAGATCGGCACTTACAACCGCATGGGATACGACGAAGAAACAGGTCGAGGCTCGTTGTTCGTTCAGTACATGAGCGCCCAGCGAAAAATCTTGGGCGAAAAATTTGCGGGAGAATTGGGCAAGATCACCAATCTTCACGAATTAGCACGAGTTCGACCCGACGATGCCAAGAGCCTCAAGCACTTGAGCGAAGTCCCGCTGCGTCGGTCACCCGGTGCTCACGCCGCTGGCTTCGTCGTGTCCGCTCCACCGAATCACACGATCAAAGAGTGGCTGCCGACAATGCTCATCCCGAGTTCCGATACTGTGGTCACGCAGCACTTGATGGATGATGTCGAAGATGCGGGCTACATCAAAGTCGATCTTCTTGGACTTCGTTCTTTGACGAGCATGAGACGCTGCTTGGAGTTGCTTGGCCGAACACCGAAAGACGGCATGGGATGGATTCCTCTTGATGACGCTGAGACGTTCAAGTTCTTGAGGAAAGGTCGGGCCGAAACAGGAGTCTTTCAGTTGGAAGGGTTTACGGCGGCAAAGGGCTGTCGAGAGGTCAAGCCGAAGACAGTTCAAGACCTGATCCTTATCAACGCCCTTTACCGGCCAGCGACCATCGACTTCGGATACACCGAAAAGTTTCTGGAGAATCGAGCGAAGCCGAGCGAAGTCGAGTACCCGCACGACATTTTCAAGGCTCATCTTGCCGAAACTTTCGGAGTGCCGGTCTTTCAAGAACAAGTGTTGGCGATTCTTCGTGACCTTGGGATGCCCATCGAGAAGCTCAATGACTTCCTTACGGCGGTCAAGGGCAAGCACGCCAAAGGCGGCTACTCCGACAAGTCGAACGCCTTGGTGGCTGGAGCACGCCAAGACTTCGATCGACTCTGCTCGTATCAAGGCATGAGCGCTCAGCAAACTGAAGAGGCATGGTCGCTCATCGAAGGTTTCGCCGCATACGGGTTCAATCGGGCGCACGCTACTTGTTATGCAATGCTCGGCTATCAGTTGGCCTACCTGAAGGTCAATCACCCGATTGAGTTCCATGCCGCTCTGCTAGAGACAACGGCAGGTACACCCAAAGAAGCAAAGTATGTGAAGGAGACACGCCGAGTTGGGGTGCCGGTGTTGGGGGCGTGCGTCAATCGAAGCAGCATGTCATGGACTGTCGATTCGACCGGCAAAGGCGTTCGCCGTGGGCTAGTGTCGATCAAGCAAGTTGGCCCTCGGGCCGCACAGGCGCTAGCCGATCATGCACCTTACGAGTCGATGGAAGACCTCATTGAACGGTGCCCTGCGAAAACCGTCACAGGCGGAAAGAACTGGGCGAAGGACGGAACTCTCAACGGAGTTCTTGGTCGCCTTCAAGAAGCTGGCGCTCTACAACAACTAGGAGTCAAAAGATGACAGCGGCTCAAAACCTGATGAAAGAGATCAACGCCGCTCTTGGTGCTGGCACGGTCGTGATGGCGAACGACGAGTCGCTCAAAGTTGGGCGGCTTCCCACCGGAGTTCTACCGATCGACGTTCTGCTCGACGGTGGCATCCCGACGGGGCGGTTCACCGAGCTGTTCGGCGCTTACTCGACGTTGAAGTCCTACATCGCCTTATCGTGCATCGCTCAGACGCAAGCGGCAGGCGGTGTTTGCGCCATCGTTGATACCGAGCACGCGTATGATCCGGCATGGGCTGAGTCCATCGGTGTGAACACGGCGGACCTGATCTATCAGTCGCCGGAGACTGGCGAAGAGGCCATCGATGTTTCCGAAGTATTGATCCGAAACGGAGTTGACCTGATCGTGTGGGATTCGGTGGCTGCCACCCTTCCTCAAGCGGAGGGGAACAAGCGGATGTCAAAGGAATCAGTTCAGCCCGCTCGGCTGGCGGCTTTGATGTCGCTAGGGATGCGTAAGCTGACGGCAGCGAATGACAAAACGGCGATCCTCTTCATCAATCAGACTCGGCTGGCAGTTGGAGTTGTTTTTGGTGATCCTGAAACCGTGCCGGGTGGTAAAGCATTGCCGTTCTATGCGAGCTACCGAGTTGCTCTTCGCAAGGCAGGCAAGGAGAAAGAGAAGGTTGATGTCACTGGGCCTGATGGCCGAAAGGCGCAAGTCAATCAGGTCACGGGCCACAAGATTCGGGCGACGTTGGAGAAGTCGAAGTTGTCGGCCCCGAGCCGAGATGTGCTATTCACGTTCGACCTTGAGACGGGCGCAGTTGACGAAGCCTCTTACATCATGGGGGCAGGAGTTGAGCATGGCATTGTTCGACATGAAGGGAGATCGTGGTGGCTAGAGGGCGAAAGCAACAAGATCGTGGGAACGGAGAAGTTCCTTGGCTGGCTGAGGGCGAACCCGGAAAAGTTGGCGAAAGCGAGGGCGGAACTCTTGGTGCTCGTTGGCGGCCAAGAACTCGCCAGCAAGACGGACGAGTAACTGAGAAGAAGGTCGCAAAAGATTTGGGTGCTCGCCTTCATCCCAACTCGGGTGCTTTGCGAATCAAGCACGATGCCAGTGATCGAGAGACGCTGTACGAAATCAAAGATGCGAACAAGACTTACACCCTGAAAGCTGAAGAGTTGAACGAGCTTTGGACGAGGGCAGCCCGAGAGCTGAAGGCACCGGAGTTCGTTGTTGTGTTCAAGCACCACGGCATCACAGCTACAATGGCTGTCACGAAGGAGATCAGTTGAACGACCTAAAGAAGCACATCAAAATTCTCAAGCAGAACTCGGGGAAGATCACTCCGAAGCTGATGGGGTGGTTGAACGACAACGACGGAATTCACACCGATGACCCTGAGATCATCTCAAAAGTTGTGTCGATCCTTGCTCCACCGACGAGCGATCGTTCCGGCCACTTCCACCCATCGCAGTTGTATCAGTGCCCTCGAAAGCAAATCTTTGAGTTTCACGGCTTGAAACCGGCTGCCCAGAATTACAACCCGACCCTTCAGAATCTTTTCAACGACGGCCACTTCCGTCACCTTCGCTGGCAAATCATGTTGCTGAATGCGGGTGTGCTGACCGACATCGAAGTCAAGACCACGATGCCTCACTATCGCTTGGGTGGTTCAATGGACGGCGTCAACGAAAATGAAGGTTGGGTCTTTGAGTTGAAAGGCACCTCACAGTTCGCTTCGATCCAACGTAACGGCGTGATGACTCCGCACAAGAAGCAGATTCAGGCGTATCTGCTTGCGTCAGGGTACGACACCGCTTACATCGTGTACGAAGACAAGTCGTCCCAAAGCTGGGCTGAGTTTGAGATCAAAAAAGACGCCGAAACGGTTGACGAGATCGAGTCCATTCTCGTGATGCTCAACGAAGGCCTTGATGGAGGGGAGCTTCCACAGCCGTATGAAGACTGCAAAAATCAAACGGGTTCAACCTTCGACCGCTGCCCATTCTCAGGAGTCTGCCTTGGCTTCTCCGCTTCCGAAGAAGTCGCTCAGAGAGTTCAGCTTGCCGCCCGGAATAGCAACGGTTGACGACCTTCGTGGCGAAATTGATGGCTACTTAGAAGTTCTACTCGGGCGAGTTGACCCGCCGATCTCCAACGGTCCGCTCACATTGATGGAGTATGCCAACGCCGTTTACTCCCGAGGAGTTGAGATCACCATGCTGATCCAGCGAGGCGAAGCAAACGGGCACGTTGCGAAGCACAGCGAGCACTACAAGTTCCGAACGGGTGAACTTCGCAACTTTGTTGAACTTGCCCGAGCAGCGATCGACCTTGGCTCTCGGCGGCTTACTGCGGCGAAGATGTCGCATGACCTCCAATACGGATGAGTTCGTTTCGCTCGGCATCGACCCCGCCGCATCAAGAGCTTCATTCGTTGCCTTGTGCGGCGAAGATTATGCGATCTTTGATTACCCCAAGCTCGGCAAGTCAGGAGCGGTCGCTTGCGCTGCTGGCTACGAAGCGGCGAGCGAAGTTGTCGAGTCCATTGTGAGCCGGTGGATTGGAGCCGACTTCGCCGCTCATATTGAGAGTCCTATTGTCGGTCGAGGTGGTGTTAGGGCAACTATGGTTCAGTGCTGGACAGCCGGTGCAATTTTGGCTGCCCTTCATCAGCACAAGATCGAAGTTGGCTTGGCAAATGTCTCATCGTGGAAAAAATCTGTCGTCGGGCATGGGCGTGCCACCAAAGAAGAGGTCGCCAGCTTCGTGGGACTTCGATGGCCTGCTCTCCACGCAGAAGCAGCAGGAAGCCAAGATGTCTTTGATGCCACATGCATCGCACATTTTGGGCGAATCGCTTCCAAGCGAATGGGTTGAGTACGCTGCTTGCAAGGGCGAAACCGCAATGTTCTTCAGGCACGCTTGCACTCGCAAGTGTGATTACGAACCGGGATGCCGACGCTTGAAGTCCGTCAAGGCTTGCTTGGAAGTTTGCGAGGGGTGCCCGGTTCTTGAGAACTGCCGGAAGTGGGCGGTTGCCGAATTGCCGATGGGAGTTGCGGGCGGCATGACCGAGCACGAGCGTTGGGCGCTCGGTCGAGTGCTTGGAATCTATCCAGATCGAGAACCGCTCTGGCTCTGGTGACCGAGCAAGGTTAGCCTCGGCCGAAACGTCCGATTGAAGGATTGGCTGTGCCTCCCCAAAACTCCAATAACAGTCTATTCACCGAAACAGGCTTGACCGGCCTCCGCCGCTCAAGCGGATACATCCAAGAAGAGTTCCTCCCGCAACTCAAGGGCTACCGTCAAATCTCGATCTTTCGAGAGATGAGGGACAACGACCCAGTTATCGGTGCGATTCTTTATGCCATCGACAAGCTGGTTCGCCAAGTCAAGTGGCGAGTTCAGCCCGCCACGAAAAACAAAGCGGACAAAGAAGCAGCAGCCTTTGTTGAGTCCTGCCTCATGGACATGAGCGCTTCGTGGCCCGATGTCGTTTCCGAAGTCATGTCGATGCTGGTGTACGGATGGTCTTACCACGAAGTCGTTTACAAGAAGAGAGACGGAGACAGCCGCAACCCAAAGAAAAGGTCGAAGTACGACGACGGAAAGATTGGCTGGCGAAAAATTTCAATCCGAGCGCAAGACACTCGGGAAAAGTGGGAGTTCGATGAGCAAGGCGGTATCCGAGGTCTTATTCAGTCCGCTCCACCGAAGTACGACTTGACGTTCATCCCGATCGAAAAAGCGTTGTTGTTCCGCACGAGTTCGGAGAAGAACAACCCTGAGGGTCGTTCCGTATTGCGGAACGCCTACCGGCCGTGGTATTTCAAGCGGCGAGTCGAAGAGATCGAAGCCATCGGAATTGAGCGTGACCTCGCTGGTTTTCCCGTCATGTACGTCGATCCAGACATTATGCGGGAAGACGCCACCGGGGCGAAGCAACAAATTTTCCGTGACTATCAAGAGATGGTCGTCAACATTCGACGAGATCAGCAAGAAGGTTTGATCCTGCCGTCGATGTACGACGAGCAAGGCCATCAGATTTACAAGCTTGAGCTGCTTTCTTCGGGCGGCTCTCGTTCTTTCGACATCAACACGACTCTGCAACGGTACGACCAGCGCATCGCCACAACTGTGCTGGCTGACTTCATCCTGCTCGGCCAGCAGGCGTATGGCTCGTATGCTTTGAGTTCCGACAAGACAAATCTTTTCTCTGTGTCGATCGGAACGTATCTCCAGATCATCGAGAACGTGATGAACGAGCACGCCATCCCTCGGCTGTTCAAGGTCAACGGGATCAAGACGAAGGCGTTGCCGGAACTCAAGTACGGAGAGATTGAGACTCCTCCGCTTACGGAGATCGGCACGTTTATCCAGCAACTCGCTGGTGCGGGCGCTCCACTGTTCCCCGATGATGACCTTGAGAACCATCTTCGTGGCATGGCTCACCTCCCCGAACGTCGTGAGTCAGCGAAGGGCGATGTGGCAGCGGCTGGCAAAAAGAGTGTCCCTGCCGCTCAGATGAACGAGAAGCAGCCGCCGCCTCAGGCGAAAGCAGTTCAAGCTCCTAAGCCCGACAAGGAGTAGCCATGCCGCCATACGAGGACTTCTCTTCTGAAGACCTTGCCGAAGAAATCTGGGCCATGACGGAGCGTGAAGAGCCGAGCATGGTCAAGGCGTTCTTGGCGGCGATGGCGTCTTTGCTCGGCGTGAGCACGGTTTACCGTCTCACCCAGCGAGTTGACGACGGCGAAATCATGGGCATGTCCGAGGTTGTCAACGACGCTCTTGCACAAGTCGAAGTCGATAGTGGAGCTTTTGCTCCTGTTCAGCAGTCGGTAATGCAGCAGGCAGGTCAGTTGACGGCTGATGCTATTGGTCCTGCTTACAACGGTGTTTCTCCTCGTGCCCTTACAGCCGCCAGCAACATCACGAGCTACCTCGTTCGTTACGTCAGCGAGTCGATCCAAGAAAACCTTCGCCAGATCATCAGAGATCAAATCGAGGGCGTCATTACTCGTGATGAAGCTCGCCGTCGTATCAGGCAACAAGTTGGCCTTCTACCTCAGCACGCTTTGGCGGTTCAGAATCTTGAGTCGAACTTGTTGGCCTCGGGGATGTCAATCGCTCAGGCGCAAGCTCAGGCGGCTGCGTATGCTGAGCGATTGCTTCGGTATCGAGCCGAGATGATCTCTCGGACAGAAGTTGCTCGGGCTGCTTCGGTCGGTCAGCAGGAGTATTGGGAGCAGTTGGCCGACGATGGCTTCTTGCCGCCGAACACATTGCGGAAGTGGATCGTCACTCCTGACGAAAAGCTTTGCGAAATCTGCGGGCCGATGGACGACTTGCTCATTCCTCTTGATGGCTTTTGGAACTTGAACAACGGCGATCAGGTGTACTACCCCACGGATTCTCACCCGAACTGCCGTTGTTCGATGGGGCTAGTTTTCCCCGACCAGTTTGGCAAAGCTGACCCGCTCGGCTTGCAGCGGTGGTTGGCGATGCGCCCCACTGTTGTGAAGCACGCCAATCACGACCAGAAGAGTCATGGCAATTGGGCGAAGGATCGCCCCAGTTCATCTCAGCTCAGCGCTGAAGAGTTGGCCGAAGAGATAGAGCAGTGGAAGCAAAACTATTGGTCGCTTCTCCAACAAGCCGTGAGGTACACCACGGCAAAAGGCACCGTTTCGTCAGGGTCGTATCTGCAAGGTGCAGAACTGGTTGGAAAAATTACTGGTGCCAAGCCTGACGCAGTGGCGCTCGCTGCTGCGAGCGACACCCCTGCTACCGATGCAAAGATGGGGTTCTTCAGGGAAGAGGACTTCGGCCGCATTGCAGAAGAAATTATGAAGATCGGCCTGCTCAGGGACGAGTTGGAAGCGGCGTACTCTTTCAAGCCCAGTGACGGCTCTGACAGAACGACGGTAATGGCCGCCGCTGAGATTGAATGGTACAGAGACGCCGTTCAAGTGCAGATTCCCGGACTGGAGAAGATCGGAGAGTTGCTGAGTTCCTACCTCGAAGGCTCCCGGCTTCTGGCTGACAATGTTGACCTCGACTTGCTCACTACACCTCCGCCCGACGGCAAGATGACTTCGTGGGCAGATTCAGTCGCTAGCAACTCTGATGGCGGGGTGGGGTTCGTGGAAGCGGTCAGGCGGCTGGCGAAATTCACCAATACTGGGGCTGGAGGATACGCCCAGTTGATGACAGCATCAGGCGAGTTGCTGAGCGCACACATCCGCAAGGCAATGAGCCAGCAAAACTTGTTTACGGCCAGTGAAGCCAAGCTGGATGAGTCAGTGGGCACCTACAACCTTGCTCGTGGGCCTGAGGCTTACCAGCTAGAGCAGCCACTCCCGTATTACGAGTTCAGTGACCCCCTCTTTGAGATGCTGCCTCCGAGCACTTACAGGGCAATCAGCAACATCTTGGACGTTGCGCTGGCTGATCCGGGTACTGCCCCTATTGATACCAGCGGCATGGGGATAACTACTCTTTACAACCGGATGGTTGCCGGAGCCGTCAAGCACTCGGTGAACGGCCGTCTTGCTGAACGCATCTATGAGCAGACGAACGGTGGCTTCCTCTACCCCAGCGCACCCGGCCCTTCGCCAATGAAGGTCATTTACGATGTCGTAAACGATCAAACGAGAGCTTGGGCAACCTCGGCAGCTTCTAAGGATTCGGCCCTGCTTCAGCAGGTCGTGGCCGACATGGTTGGCCGCCCCGAATCATTCGACAGCTTTGCCGAGCGGCAAAACCATGTTCGCATGGACGAAAACCGGTTCACTGCGATCACTAGAGTATACGCTCAGGCGGTTTACGCCGAGACGCAGGCACTGCTGGGCATCAAGCCTGAGAATCGAACTGTCAGGGCAGCTAGGGGCACCACGCTGTCCCCAGACACTGAGTTCGAGTTGCCAGCAAAGGTGGTGGAGGCAGCAATTCTTGAAGGGAGCGGGACGCAAAGTACGAGGCTGAGGGATTCGTCGTGGGAAGTTTCGACCGACACGATCGGTAGGCAACCGCTGTCGTCTTGGGCCACGGACACACAGGTGGCCCATACCTTTGCCAATCTCAACCCGGTCAGCAGTGGCCAAGTGCCAAGCTACGGTGCGTTCCATCTTGTGCAGCGAGCATCAGTTCCTGCCTCACAAATCTTCTCCACCGCCCTGACTGGGCCGGGATGCTTGGCGGAGCAGGAAGTCATTGTTCTTGAAGGCACGAGGGGCAAGACGAGCCTCTCAGTTGTATTCGAGGGCGGGCGCAACGAAAATAACGGGGCGCTGCAACGTGCCCAAGCCCGTGACGCTGACGGCGATGGCTGGATTTACGAGGGCACCGAGCAGGAAATGTTCGTCGGGAAGGTTAGCAAGGCGGGCAAGAAGTTCAAGTACGACCGCAAGGTGCCCTTGCAGAACCGTGTGGGGATCGCCTCGCTACTTACTTGGATTCCCGACAACTGGGATGCTGCCTACCTTGATGAAGAGCCAGTCGAAAAGCACGCTTCCCACGATCAGAAGAGCCACGGCAATTGGGCCAAGGGGCGGTCGGGCAAACCGCTTTGGGAGCAAGTTGTCGATGCGTGGGACGCAATCCTGAAGCCAAGTAGCCAATCGGATGTCATGGAGGCTTTCCCAGAGCGCTTTGAGCAGCGGTATCTTGCCGAACGTGGCGTCAAAACCAAGTATCTAAAAATTGGCGAAACCATCACTAGAAGCGAGCAGACGCCCGACGGGCGCTGGCAGCTTTACGACATAACTCCGTGGGACACCAAGAATCTTGGTTCGCCTTACGCTGGAGATAACCGACCGACGACTGTGCCCGGTAGTCGTGGCAACGACATGAGTAACCCCAATGTGCGGGTCGAAGGCTCTGAGCGCCCCGGCGACTTTGTGTATCGGGTGATGGCCGAGTCCGAGTACCAGCAAGCGATGGAGCGTGGATACTTCGGGTCCGATCAGCGGATGAACCTTGGCAACGAAGGCACTGTGTTTTCCAAGGACAAGACAGGGACTTTCTACTGGCCGAAGGAAGAGCCTGCTCGGATCGTTCGCTTCAAGTACGACCCAGAAATCATGTACTACGACAAGGCCGACGAGTACATCAAGACTGGATCGCACTACGTCGATACGGGCGAGGGTGGCTACAACAGGACAGAAGTCAACCCGGTAATCAAGCCGGTGCCTTTTGATCTTGTTGATGAGGTTTCGGCGCTACTGCCTAGTAAGAACGACATCCAAGCCGACCGTGACGAGCGCCAAAAAGTTGGCAAGCACGCTTCCCACGATCAGAAGAGCCACGGCAACTGGGCAAGAGGTGTCGGAGTTCCCGAGGGCTATGTCGCCTTGTCCGCCGAGGAGTACGCCGAGTGGGACCAGAGCAATGCTCCGAGAAGTTCCTTTGCTTACTCGACCAAGGCGGGCTTCCTCGTTGACTCGGCTGACATCAAGCCGACCAACTCTCCTCAAGAGTTCTTTGAGAGAGAGCTTGGTCAAACTTTTGATGGCAGTGGCGTAAACCCAAAAACCGGTCGTCCTTACAACTCCATCGCTGAACAAATAGTCAACTCAATTTCGCCAAGCAATTTGAAAAGGGCTGTCGATCAAATCTTCGGTGCCACGATTACAACTCCTGATGGGAAGCGAACAATCACCTGCAAGGTTCTCGCTGTCACCGAAAAATCCGGCCAGCTACAAGTAGATTGTGACATCAACCTGCGGGATAACCAAACAGGTCGAATATTCAACACCGGCAGCACGATCTGGCGAAACTTGTCTTGGTCTGGCGCAGATGGCAAGGTCAAAAACAGGCTGTTCACTCTGGCCGAATCTTTGCAGGAGCAAGGGTTTGGCAGTACGTTACTTCGCCACTGGGAGGACCAGCAGGCGCTGGCAGGGTTTGACGAGGCAGTAGTTCATGCTGTCTCGAACTACAGCGACATGAACGGTGGATACGTCTGGCTCAAGACTGGCTACGAACCGAAAGACCCCGACCTTGTTATCGAGCAAGTAGGTGGTCCCCAAAGTTTGATAGGGCAAGTTTTCAATTTTGATATAGCCCCAGACTTGAAAAAGCAGTTGACGGCTGAGTTCAAGGAAACTTGGGAAGAGGCTGCTGTCGAGAGTCTCGGTGTTGGTCAGCCGGGATCAAACGTCACGCTTGGCGATATTAGGGCAGAGATCGACAGGAGGGTGGAAAATTTGGTGGGCTGGGTTGCTCAGTCTTACAGGGATGAGGCGATTACGACCGCATCAAATACGCCGTTCACGCTATCCAGCGCCAAAGACATCTTGAACTTCGGCCATGAGGTTTACAACTCATTGGAATTGGTGAATGTCAACATTGATCGGAGCGACACCAGACTGTTCTTTGACAACGGTGAGCAGTTTGAGGGCTTTCAGGATTTAGTTTCCATTGACCCTCGGCGTTACATCGACAGGGATGACATGGAGAAACATTGGGTGGACATTCTGAAGAGCAAGGCTAAATGGGAAGGCTCAAAACGCTTGTCTCCTCGCCCTGACCGTGACTCTGACCAGCGACTTGTCCGGCTGGATGAGATCGACCGTGACGGAGACGGAATCATTTTGGAAGGCACCGAGTTTGAGCGTTTCGTCGGAAAGTCGTTGCGTGGCCCGAAGGCACCTAAGTCGATAGTGGAGCTTTACAACTGGTGGGTTGACAACGACCCAGCCGCTTGGGAGAAAGATGTTCCAGAAGTACAGGCCAGTTATCGCCGGTTCTTCGATTCCATTGACAAGCCAGTCGAAAAGCACGCCGATCACGACCAGAAGACTCACGGGAACTGGGCTAAGGGGCGGAAGAAGAAGCAGGCTGCCCGTCGAGTGCTAGTCGGTGCGGCTGCCCTGAAGCCGTTTGCTGACCGAGAGTATTCTCGCCCCTTAGGGGAGTTCTATGCCGAGGAGTACGGCTGGCAAAGCGACAAGCCTATGGAGTATGAGAAGCTGTACGAGCAGTCGTTCTCGCCTTTCCCCTTTGACAAAGAACGCCAAATGTGGCCGCCTGAAACCTACGAGCAGGGGTTCGAGGAGTTCAAGGGCAATGAAGAAGAGTGGGAAGGGTGGAAGCGCAAGAAGCTCAAAGAGCTAGGCTTAGACTACGAGCAGGATATTCGCTTCCTTGATTGGGAAGGGGGCGAATACTTCGGCCGACGCTTCACGGACTACAAGCGCACTTCGGATACTGAGCCAAAAGATGCTCACGAAGCGGTGATGGGCCTTACCCGTAGCGGCGGCGGCCTTGACTTCAAAGAGTTCACTGAGAACTACGAACCGAGCATCCGAACGGCACTTGGCGGTTTCAGGGGCTACACCCTCAATGACCTTGATGTGGTTTTTTGGAACGGGTGGAGGCAAAGCCCCTATGAAGATTCATCTTTCCCGGCGAATCGAGTTCGGACAGCGATGCATATTGCAGCAGTTCAGCTCTTCAATGAGGAGCGCAACATGGAGAGTTGGCTCAAAGGTGTCAGGGAATACAGAGATGGAAATCCGGGCGACCCATATGCCATAGATGCTTACCGAGCCAGCGAGTTGATAATCGCCCCCGACGAGCGACAGCAAAAAGGCGTCCAAGCAGCCCGTGGATGGTGGGAGCACAACTACGCCGAGACGCAGAAAGCGTTTGCGGATGCCGGTGTAACGCATGTGGCTCTGACCCGTGGCTACACCAAGCGCTTTGAGGGCGACACAGTAACCCCGAGAGAAGCCACTGCGGTGTCGTCGTGGACGGCTAACCCTGAAATGGCTGCTCGGTTCGCTGGAGGTTTCGGGGTGTTCGATCCACCGCCCGGTTACTTCAATCCGAATCCACCATGGAGGAATACGAGGGGGACAGTGGTCTATGACTTGGTGCCAGTCGAGGACATCGCCTTGGTCATAGGTGGAACCGAGAGTGAAGTCGTCGTCATCAACCGCCCCGGCAAGTCGTATCCCTCCATGACTTTCCCCGAGGGCACGCAGGACACTCAGGCCGCTGAGATAATTAGCAGCCGCCTCCAAGGGATGATCGATCGTGACAACGATGGAATCGTTGGCGAGGGAACCGATCAAGAACGCTTCGTCGGCAAGCACGCCAATCACGACCAGAAGACTCATGGCAACTGGGCTAGGGGCCGAAGCCTAGATGTAATCAAAGAGTTCGATTGGAAGTCGAAGGGAATGGAAAGCGCTCAAATGACTTACAACTGGCTCGATGCCAATGGTGTCACGGTGTTTCCGTCTCAGCCGGGTGTGGGCACCGCATTCTTCACGAGCCGAGCAGGGGAGCTGCCGGGTAAAGCGATAGTTCGCAATGACTCGGGTGAGATGGAAGTAGTTGACATCACTATTTCTGACCCTTTCACTGTGGGTGGCTGGGGAAACATTAGGAACCCGAAACTCACGCCTAAGCAAAAGAAGGCCATTCTGGACACGTTGAACAAGATCAGCCCAGAGTTCCGCCCCACTCATGTGAAGGTAGCCGCGAAGTCCAACATCGGTGGAGGGTGGTATGTTCAGAACCAAGATGTGCTTCGTAGTAACGAAATTGTGATTTCGCTGTGGTCAATTCCGGGGATATTTGAGAACGACGAGGTATGGGAGGTTTTCAAGAATGAGCCTGAGTTGGCGGCGGCGATTGGCAAGCCTTTGGACGAAATATCACGTTGGAAAAAGTACATCCAAACCTTGCAAACCAGACCGTCTGAGGAAGCTTGGGGTCATCTCGAAAAAACTGTGATCCACGAGGCTGGGCACGCCGCTGAACGACGGATGTGGGAAGGTCTTTCGCCTCTTGATGAGCAGGTCTGGAGGAGTCACATCAGCGCTAAGTGGATTGACGAGACTCGTGTCTTCTTCAATGAACACTTCCAAGTGCTTGAGATTCTTGGCATCGCCGGGGCGGGCAGGTATAGAAATGGCCCCGGCGACCAGCACTACTACTTGGCTGCGACGAATCAGCTTGGAGACACAGTTTTGGGAAAGAGGTTGAAGTTGAAGCACAGTTCGGAAAATGATTCCCAAAGTGACGCTCGGGCTGACGCCGAACTTTTTGCTGAGTGGTTTCGGTTCGGGGTTCAGGGTCTTCCGTTCCCGAATGGTCACATCATTGATGAGTTCTTTGACGGTGTGATTGACGGTGATGGGGATGGTTTTGTGTTCGACGGCACCGATCAGGAAAGGCGAGCGTGATGCCTGACATCTTTGGCTTACTCTCCTTGCCCAACTTGACGGATGAAGATTTCGACTTCATAGCTGAGGTGCTTGTTGAGTCCGAAAGTGTTTCTAAGCATGAGGGTGGAGGCCACGACCAGAAGACTCACGGGAACTGGGCAAAGGGGCGGGCGGAGGAGTATCAAGGGCAGCACACCCCACCTGAAGACGCTGCACCCCTTCACGACTTGTTGGCCGAAGGAACTTGGTTCCCTGATGATGTCTACACTCACCCTCAGTTCTATGTTCACGGTGATGATGATGTCGTGGCTGAAAGTTTGGCAGCGATCCGAGAGGCACGAGGGAAACCTGACGCCCTCATCACGGTTTACAGGTCAGTCCCGCCGGGGGTGACTTCTATCAACACTGGTGACTGGGTATCTCTCTCTCGGGCTTACGCCGAGAACCACGGTGCTGAGAGGGACCGTGAGTATTGGGACGCCGACCGTGAATGGACGATTGAAGGGCCGACACCTGAGACTACGGCTTCGGGAGTCGGGCAGTGGGTGTCTTACGACAAGCCTCGTGATTGGCCGGTGGTTGAAGCAAAAGTTCCTGCTCGTCTGATCTTGAACGGCGGCAACGACCTGATTGAGTGGGGCTACTGGGGGCCGGATGTTGAAGACGGTGAGGCGATCTCTAAGCACGCCGAGCACGACCAGAAGTCACACGGGAACTGGGCATCCGCTCTCTCAGGCTCGCCGGATCGACCAGAAAGTTTGGGCACCTATCGACCTCCAGCCGAGTTCAATGATCGGATTGGACGGTGCTACGAATTGTCTTGGCGCACAGTGACACAAATGCCCAAGCAAGGGTATCTCGTTCATGGTTCAATCCAAGGCGCAGGGAAAGAGCGCATCCCTCATGCTTGGACCGAAGTCGATGACTTGGCTTATGACCCAGTGTTGGACGAGTGGTTCCCAGCCGAGTTCTATCGTGATATGACGAATGCTGAGGTGGCAGAAAAGTACACCAAGGACGAGGTAAACATGATTGTTACCCGAGAGTTGAACATGGGGCCGTGGCACGACGAACCTTACGGGTTGAAGTGGTATGAGGAGCGGGGCTTGTGAGCAAAGCTGTCAACGAAAAGCATCTAGCTCGGCTTTTTGAGCAAGTTTCGGATGCTAGAGTCAAAGTTCCATCAGTCGAGAAGCACGCCGAGCACGACCTCATTGACGAGCCTTCCGAAATCTAGTTAGGGGCAGTACCGTCCAGTGATGGACACTGTGAGAGTTCCTCCTGATGCGCTAGTGCCACCGATCGGCTCGATCTTGTGGCCGAACATGGTGCCGAATCATGGAATCACCATTGTGGACGGGTTGCAGGAGAGCGGCCAGCCAACACTTCATGTGGCGTTTTCGACTGACACTCCTCCGTGGGTTCTGATCGGCCTGCTGGAGTCGGCGCTGCAAGATGTGAAGCAGGCGTGGGAGCACGGCATGTTTGACCCGCATCAGGCCGATTTAGACGATGAATAAAAATTGATAGCACTTGCCTAGCTGCACCAACGGATCAATGATGTTGGAATGGCAGTCGCAAAAGGCTCAATCACCAAGGTTGACGAGGACAAGCGCCTTGTTTTTGGTTGGGCGAACATCATCAAGGACGAGCAAGGCCAGCTTCTTCTTGACCGGCAAGACGATTTCATCGACTCGGAAGACGAGCTTGAGAAAGCCGCTTATCAGTACGTCTTGAACAGTCGAGACGGCGGAGAGATGCACATCCGCAAGGGCGTCAGCACAATGGTTGAGTCCGTTGTGTTGACAAAAGAGAAGCAAGCGGCACTTGGCATCCCTGAGGGGGTCGTGCCAACGGGCTGGTGGATCGGGTTCAAGGTTCTTGACGACCGAGTGTGGAGCCAAGTCAAGAAAGGTGATTACGTCGGCTTCTCAGTTCATGGCACCGGCCAACGTCAGAAGAAGAGGTTGAAGCCGGGTGAGTACACCGAGATTGGCAAAGCGGATAGTGAGACGAAGGTTCGGGTAACGCCAAACTTTTTGGAGTTCTTGTCGAAAGCGATCGAAGCTAAGACCGAAGAGATTCTTGCTCGGACACGAGAGCTTCGTAAGGGTGGGCCGGGTAGCGGCGAAAACCCCGGTCATGATTTTCGGGGTAACCAGCACACTGGTGGCATCAAGGGTCGGGGGAGTTCAAGTGGAGGCGGCTCTCGTGGTGCGACGGCTACGAAGCCGAAGCCGAA
>Ga0181591_10000544_pt1 | contig 30430 bp, 33 predicted proteins | sample 071ome_33_FD_133757 | JGI IMG/M metagenome (GOLD analysis project Ga0181591, IMG submission 133757) | Coastal salt marsh microbial communities from the Groves Creek Marsh, Skidaway Island, Georgia - 071412AT metaG (megahit assembly) | ecosystem: Environmental > Aquatic > Marine > Intertidal...
AGTATTGCTGGTGATGGGTGGACGCGGATTTTCCGAACAGTGTTCACATAGCCCAGGGTATCATTCTCGCATACTGAACAGTGTTAAACTACGGAACGCAGTAATATACCTGGCAGTAGATAATAGTCGAAGCGTCCTAAATGTAGAGCTCTACTTACGAGTAGAATAAAATATAGCTGTTCACCTGTTCATCTGTTCAATAGCATTTTTCATCTTTTGTATAAAATCTCTACACTCGCCTATAATGTAAGAGAATCCTCTTAATCTTTATATAATAAAAAACCTTGAACACTTGAACACTTTTACCATATCCTAGTTTCATCCTACGTTTTCACTGTTCACAAACTGTTCAATGTCGAGCTGAACGCTTGAACACTTGAACACTAGAATAGTACTGTTCTCTTTATATATGTGAACAGAAGGTTTTTACATGAACAGATTTTTTTTATTTTTTTTTATTGACACGAATATCAAAATGATATACAATACTAGAGACTTCGAGAGAAGTTATCACACACACACAAAACATAGGAAACACAACCATGGAAACAAATACTTCGAACCTTCATACTATCGAGCGATACGCGCGTGACCTTGTATCACAACACGGTTACACAAAAGCATTTGAACAGCTCGATCAGATTGTCAACAAATGGGTATCCGGTATAATAACATTATCATTCGATCATCGTTCGGTCCTGTTCAAAGCTGATCGTATCGAACTAGTAGAACACGGCTTTAAGGGGTACGAGTATATCATCCAAACCGCACATAAAGATGAGCTCCCTATATTATGGAAATGGTACACACAACACACAACAAAAGGAGAATAAGACCATGAACACACGTAACATCACAACACAAAAGAGAACACTACATCAAAACGGAAAAGACATAGAGGTATATCTTGATATGTATCATGAAGTCTATGTAATGAGCTGGACAGGTTCAAAACCGAATGATCCAATACTAGTCCCTATCTGGTATACATGCAGTTCATGGACGGTATTCAAATCAAAAGAAGAATGTTCAGAATACTATAAAGCATAACACACACACACACACACATAACTATAGGAAACAAGACAATGCCTAACTCATTCATTAAAAAGACTATTGATATACTCGTACAAGCTACAACTAAAAATAAAAAGACTGGTAACATTCCTACGATAATCGTAGGACAAAATCAAAACGACGTTGTTAAATCCTGCATACAATCGGGTTGCAAACTACTCCATAAAAAACTTGGTGGTAGTGGAGAGTATAAAGACCTAGGTCTTAGACCTTGCTATGCTCATAACTCATCAGTATCATGGGGTACTAAGTCCATATTCCGAGCGATCGAAAAGGGTACAAAAGTATTAGAAGACTATTCTCTATACGATGGATTTCGGATGTCAGCTCGCACGGCTAAATACTTTCGATGTTCCTCAATCGGTGACATCTCCGCGATAGAGGAGCATAGATTTAAGGTCATACTAAAAGAAGCTGCTATCTATGGATTAAAACCGCTTGGATACACAGCAGATAAACGAGCCGTCCATTTGAAAGAACATCTTCTTTTGTCCTGTCCTACCATGAAAGAGACCGACGAAGCGGTAAACAAAGGTTGGCGAGCTACTACTATCTTCAAATCTTGGGATGGTAAGAAGACCTTCACGACACCACAAGGGCATAAGGGTATAGTATGTCCCGAGCAGACTCAATCAAAATCGGGTCAAGAGATAACACCACGTAACAAAATAACGTGTAATGATTGTGGATTATGTTCACAAGGTAACCAACACTCAACCAAATATAAAGTTATTGGTTTCATTACACACTAACCCTCATAACCTAATCATGTTGAAAAACTGATTACTTCACACACAACGAACAGGATACACAATGAAGATACAATATAAAAACGTCAATGCATTTTACGATGGAATAAACGAACTGCTAGTCCGCGGTATAGAGTTTCGTGCTGACCATGAATCATTAACCATATTCTTAACCGGAGGATATTAACATGCAGGAGCTCATCTTTTTCGCACAATATATCTTTAAGCCCATACTAATCTTTCTCTCCTTTTGGGTAGTATGTACGGCTATGTTGTACACACTCGACAAGATGCGACCATGAAGCGGCAACCCGTCGCTATGGTCAAGCGAGTACAACAGATCAACGACCACACAATAGAATGCTATCAAATCATATGGAACACAACCGATAAGGACACACCTATCACTCGAGTATACAAGAGACTATCTAATCCAGGATATGGTGTGGTCTGCTATTGTGCAGCGCACCAATACAAGCGTACCTGCTATCACATAAAGCTCGCTCGAGTATTCATACAATCAGCACACACAACCGACACGGATAACACATGACAGACCGACACACAACACACCGACAATCATTAGAACATAACGCGTACATGCTGCAGCTCCAGATTGATTATCATCTTGCAACATACCGACGCGTACAAGAGACCATGACCGACCAGATTAGAGAAGAGAGACAGGTCTTGATCAGTGAACTACACCAGCAACTCATCGACATCAAACGCAAGTTACGAGCTCATCTTGCTACGTTCTTTCCACCACCACCACAACCTACACAACCGACCAAAGGAGAATATGATATGACCTTTTACAATCCACCAATACAGGAGTACTACAATGAGGATTAATAAGACAACCGACAATAACAATACATGTTGCAAGTGTACAAAGACAGCCACGTACAGCGTGATACACAACGACAAAACATTCTATGTATGTGATACCCATCGACCGACCACAACCGACATCCTGCGCGCGAATGGTCACATCCAAAACTTGAAGGGTAAAGAGTATGTCCTGTTCGCTGGACTACTAGATCTTGCACATCGCAACGGACTCGACACCATGACGTGTCGTATCATTGAGTACAACATGGCCGAACAATACTGTATCATGGAGGCAACCGTAAAGGGAACACGTGGTACATTCGTAGGACATGGTGACAGCACACCCGACAATACCGGCAAGATGGTGCAGTCTGCATTCATACGTATGGCTGAGACACGAGCCTATGCGCGCGCACTGAGACTGTACACTGGTATCGGAATGACAGCAAAAGAAGAACTACCACCACAATAGGAGACAACCGACATGAGTAAGAAGCGCAAACAATACATACTGAGAATGGACACGAAAGTATACGAGACATTCCAGATCATCGCGAATGCAAAAGGATTGAACACATCAGCTTGCATACGCCAGGCACTCGGATTATTTATTGCCGACAATCTTATGTGTCTGTTAATAAAAGAAGCCGGTTGGGAACAAGACGACCAACCGGCTACAACACACGAGCCAGCCACCATCACAACTAGTAAGGAAACACAAAATGACTGACATGAATACAATAACACATTACATCACAACCGACAACATGAAAGCACAAGATATATCTTTTGCTGCCACGAAACATCCAGCTCCAAAAGGACGATGGTGGGTTACGAACAAACTTGCCAACGCACAAGACATCACACTACACGCAGGGAATCGCGATGAGATGAAGCACATCATTGTGAACAACATGCGAACACAAACGAACAAAGCAGGTAAGGAGATTGAACTGGGCAAGGAAGAGGTTCCTCTATTCTGTCCTGTCTCATGGACTACAAAGGATGGTAACCGACAGTCCGATAGTGTTGACACTGTCAATGCATTCATCATGGATCTCGATGGTCTTGACGAACAGACAGCACGTAGTGTGTTCCAACGTTTAGATGGTGTATGTTATACTGCATTCTCATCCTATTCGCAGGGACTAAAGGATGGGTACACATTCAGACTCATTCTCCCAGTGTCACGTCCCATCAAACTAAAGGAGTACCAACGTGTATGGTTCTCGATACAAAAGTTCTTTCCCGAAAACGACATCCAAACAAAAGATCCAGCTCGGTTCTGGTTCTATCCATGCGCACGTACTGATCGAGCTGATCAGAAGTGGAGCAAGTTTGGAGATGGTGGCGTGATCAATATAGACAAACTACTCGCAGACTATGTTCCTACCTATCCCAACGCCACACGACCACAACCAGTACGTACTCATAATCCTGTCACTGTGGATTATACTCCTGCTCCTGCTCATGGAGGACAACGATACAAGATTCTGAGCGTACCATCTACCTATCCCATCACTGGGGAGGACGGGAACACACGACCATTCGAATGGTACATTGATCAATGGCAGAACCTACACAAGCGCAAAGGCAAGTACCAATGCTATGCGCCAGGGTCCGGTACACTTGGCAGTGCATTCATGTCACGCTCTACTGATGTATGGGGTATACCTAGATACCGATTGACATGTGTCAACGAACGCAAAGCACATCTTGATTGCGTTGTGACAGACAATGGTTTGGAGCTGCAATACTCAGATGGTGGGAAACAATGGAAGTATCTAAAGTCTGTCGACAATCTTGTTGAGATGATATGGAGTTTGGACATCGACCTTTGGAAGTGTGAGATCAGACAACGATTATTCTCGAAGGACAAGCCCATCACTGACGTGACCGAACTACAGGTAATGACAGACCTACGCAAAAGATTCTTCGCTGGACGTACACTCGAGTTGAAAATGGTACAACATGCTATGGCCTTACATGCTGAGTACAGACAGTGCAATCCATTGGTTGACTATCTCAATGGATTGAAATGGGATGGTAAGTCTCGAATACACAAGACACTCCACAAGTATCTCAAATGCGAAGACAGCAAACTCAACCAGATATATTCTCGCAAGTGGATGATCGCTGCGGTAGCACGTGCTATATCGCCAGGATGTAAGGTGGATACAATGCCAGTTATCAATGCTCCACAAGGACACGGCAAGGGTACGTTCATCAAGATCATGGCAGGTGTGTGTCCCATCACTGGCTACTCATGGTATAACAGTAGTCCCATCAACATCGGACACAAGGATGGTCAGTCTATCCTGCGCACAGCATGGATACACGAAATGGCTGAGCTCAGTGCCATGGCGAAAAAGGACGCGAACACAATCAAGAACTTCCTGTCTGACGATACCGATACATTCCGAAGAGCATACGACAAGTACGAAGTAAAGGTGGAACGTTCCTCTTTGTTTTGGGGTAGTGCCAACGATGAAGACGTTGCAATCTTCAAAGACAGAACAGGCTCACGTCGATACTGGTACATCAAGTGTCATGGCAAAGAAGACTATATGGCCTTTGATCCAAACGAGCTAATCAGTGAACGCGATCAGCTATGGGCAGAAGCAGTGTCAGCATTCAAAGCAGGTGAACAATGGTGGTTGACACCACAAGAGCAGAAGTTGTCACGCGAGAAGAACCAATCGCACACAGTGACAGGTATTCATGACACACTTATACAAGAGTTTGTGGATGAAAACGCTGGACAGTACTTCACTGTTTCGGATATGATTGAGCAAGTGTATGGCGCACGGACAATCAAACCTGTATCATACCCGAACTTCTACCCTAGTCTCCTCGCTCAACTTGGCTGTGAACTACAGAACAATGGCAAGCGATGTCGTCGTAATGGTACAAACCGTTCGGGATGGTATTATTCTCCCGAACAAGATGACAAACCAATCCTTTCATAAACTCCTCAAAACTGGACTCATATCCGAACTCGCTGTGGTGGACATGCTGAACCATCACAGCGAGTCTTTCTTTTCTCTCTTCATGATGAACGGATTAAAGAACGCACATCTACCCAAGAGCAAGGCCACACCCTATGATGTCGTACTCGAGATAGGCAACGACCTCAGAACCATCGAGGTCAAGTCTGCGAACTGTGGTAACCGATACCCTACATTCTTTGCTGAGATCATACAGACAGCAACGATGGGATATGCTGAGTACCTGGTATATGTACCAAACTATATTGTATACGTCGACATCCCGACAGGCAGACACTACTGGTACAATGGAGACATGTTCGTTGCTGCCGTCAAGTCGATGTACATGCACAGAATAAAAGCACCCAATGCAAAAGCTGAAGGAGTAAAGTTCTTGAAAGACTCAACCATCCATGGATACATTGGATGTGTCGAACAGATCCCGACTCGAGACGACATCGAGGAGCAATACATGTACGTCATACACCAGCGCATGACCGAACCGAAGATACCCGAAATCTATAAGCAAGCTCCATTCTTACCCGATTTATAAAAGCCCACACCCGACAATACACCTACCAATATACTCGGAACACTGAGGTACAATCGCATTTCCTAAGGCTCTAAGTCTGTCCACCCTATCGGGAATCCCATCATCCACTCTACAAACTGGGGATTCAGGCACATGTCTTTGCCAATAGTTTCCTTGGTGTACCCCTTCAACTTTGCTGCTTCTACATTGAGACTTGATTTTCTGTTCCATTGTGATGGATGACTTGGACTGTTGTGCGCTCCGTTCACTGTTGGTGTTGGTAACTTTACTCCGTTCTCGAGTATCGCACACCACGTACTCCGACCTCCTTGCTTGTACCTTTGTGGCCTCTGGTCCTGTGTGGGCGTTGGCAACATACCCGACACAAAACCATCTGTCTCTGCGATGAGGCGCACCGAACATCCTAGCTGATATAACTTGCCATTCTGTGTCATACCCAATCGAGGCAAGCGATCCAACCACTTCTCTTCCTCCCCGAAAAGTGATAGCTGCGACGTTCTCCAACACGATGATTCGTGGTCGTAACTCGCTAATGAGTCGGAAACATTCCCACCAAAGACCAGACTTGTCACCATCTAAACCCTCTCCTTTACCTGCTACAGATATATCTTGACATGGAAAACCAGCACACAAAACGTCAATAGGTTCCAAGTTGTGCGCACCCACCTCTCGTACATCATCATATATCTTTGCATCAGGCCAATGCTTTCGCAGTATCTTCTGACAAAAAGGCTTCTGTTCTATTTGCCAAACTGTTTTGCTGTTGGGTATTGCTCGTTCAAGACCAAGTTCAAATCCTCCAATACCGGAGAATGCAGATCCAATCCTTATCATGTTGCACCAGTGTGTGTATTTATTTGTAACACACCTATGCTTTCTTAGCTCGTTTTCCCTGGGACTTTCTTCGGATGTTGGCACGCTTCTTTGCAGGTGACACCTGTGACGCTGTCTTTGGAGTCTTCTTTGATACACGTTTGGTAGGCCTACAGTATTCTGTCTTGCCTCCTGCTCCGCAGGGTTTCCCTGTCTTTACGTCTTTCCACTTCTCTTTCTCCCAACGTTTGAGAGACGCTCCTTTCTTTGTCTTGCGTACCTTTCCACTCTTGCCTCTACACTTGGCTATAGCTTGACTGGCACGCGCACTCGGGAACTTCTTGTACGAACTCTTGACCTTATGATAACATCTATCTTTTGCCATTCTTCTTCTTCTTTGCGTAGATTGCTTTCTGTTGTTTAATGGCTTTCTTCTTGGTCATTGGCTTCTTGGTGTTTGTCCCTTTGACCTTGTAACCACTCTTGTACTTCTTTACTGGCATCTTTACTACCCTCCAAAACAAACAAATACTCTATCCATAAGAGTACATAATCCTTATCTTTGATCTCAGACAAGGCTCTGAAGAACCATATCAAAGACACAACGGATGGTTGGTTGCGTCCTTTTACCCACGCATACACACTGTTCTGGTGGATACCTGCACGTATCGCTACTTTCTTCAGCTCGCCATGTGCAAGATGACTCTTCAAAAACTTCTTTAACATTGACCACGTCTTCCTTTTAAGTATTGCTTTAGCTGCTCAATAAGGAATCGTCCACAACATAATGTATTTCCAAACTGCTTATGATAATACACATGGTCCCATGATAGGTCATGCTTCTCGATCAGTTCACCAACGAAAGCCATCAACTTTTCAAACCTAGGTTTGGGACAATGATAGTCTTGAAAGTTACCAGTTACACAAAGACCAATGCTGTCTTTGTTGAATCCTTTGGTATGCGCACCACTACGATTAATGTTCCTACCCTCTGCGATAGTACCATCTTCAAGGCACACATAGTGGTAACCTATACCACGCCATCCACGTGCTTTATGCCAGCGATCAATGTCCTCTACTGTTGTAGAGACTGGACTTGCACTGTGATGTATGATGATCTTCTTTATAGTACGCTTACCTCTCGGCATCAAAGTCCTCGCCAATGTCAGCAGCCAACACACCCAAAACAGCAAGGAGATCTTTCACAAGTTCTTCCTTTTCTTTGGGAGTAAATCCACCCTGTGCATAGTTTACCAGCTTACCAATCAATGCAAAGATTTGTACCCACGAAGCAGGAGTTATATCAATCTTTGGCATTAGTATTCTCGATAGCTATAGCCACGAAAACCTTTCGCTGCTGGTTTCTTCATTCCACCTTTGCGTACCTTGATTGTTGCATACGCTTTAGGATTCTTCTTGTTTACTTTTTTACCGTACATGGCTCCTCCATATTTGTTGGACATATTGTTTTTGCAACCACAACCCATCTTATCTCCTCGTCTTCTTCTTTGCACTAGGTCTTTTTGTTTTCTTTCCACCTGGCCAAAGATCTTTGCAAGCCCAATAACCTGCTGTAGTTTGATCTTTCTTTGATGAGCATTTGTGTCGCGCACGAAATGATGATTTGGCTGAATCAGAATAGTTGTGTTCGTATCCTTTGGCTCCATACTTGATGAGCTTTTGTCTTCCTGCTTTGCATCCCAACACTACCTTCTTTTTTTTTCCATAGCCAGGTTCTCCTTTACGCAAAGCACGAGGAGAGTTGCACTTCATATTCTTTTTATTTATTTGTTTGGGCATTTTTTATTACTCTTACATCTTTTGATATGTCATCTAGTTTCGATGATAACATTTCCATATTGTGCTGGTACATGATTCGATCACTATCACACCTTTCCATCATAGTAGATATTTGATCAACATACAACTGTGATATATACCAAAGCGCAACACATGCCAATACTGTTGCGCCACCTTGCCCTAATATAAGACTAATCAGTTTCTCTTTATCCATGATTACTCCATAAAAAAAAATGCCTCCCCCATTATGATGGGAGAGGACTTACATATAGATTATGCCCAGTAACGAACAACGTAGTTGTCAGATGTAGATGGCTGTGCGCCAAAGGTAACAGTTGTTGTTCCACCAGATGTAGCAACAAAATACTGATCAACTCCAGATGGAGTAACTGTAACTTGCTCAATAAGTACACCATTACGGAATACCATAACACCTGCAATCCATTCATTAGGTACTTCTTCTGAAAGGTTATAGGTAACAGTAGCAGCTTGGATTGAAAGAGGATCAATCTGTGGAGCAAACGCAGCCTTAGGGATTGTTACAGCAGCTGCTGCAATCTGACCTGTATCGATTCCAAGATCAGATACTTTAAGACCGGACCCACTCTTTGCAAGTGTAGCACCATCAAGATCAACAGTAAGATCAGATACAGCAGCAGAACCGTTGTATGCTGTCATGCTGAGTCCATCACCTGCGCTCAAAGAATCAAGGTTTGCACCAAGAGCCTTACCAGAAATAGTAGAGTTTGCAAGTTTGGCATTTGCGATTGCACTGTCAGCAATATAAAGACCATCTGCATCTTTGGTAAGACTACCACCGGATTCTGCTTTAAGTTTAAGGTCCAGCTTTGCACTGGTAAACTGAAGACCAGGATTGGTAGCAAGATCAACGGAGATAACATCGGGATCTCCAGCTGAGTTAATGTCAATACCATCACCACCCGAAAAAGAATCGGGTACTTGTGCATCGACATAAGTCTTGATTGCTGCTGCTGAAGCAAGTTTGCTAGAACCACCTACAAGTGTAGTCTCAATGTCGGAAGAGTTAATCTTCGCGTACGATACTGCACCGTCAAGTAGTTTGTCTACGTTGATAATCGAATCAACGAGCTGATTTCTTACGAGTTGAATAGCCATGTTAGTCTCCTATAAAGGCTGATATACTGCCACAAGGACAGTCCCTGTTTCGGGAACGAATGAAGTTTGAAAGTTTCGAGCATCGACGACAGTGATTTCCACCCCTGTTCTCTGTCTCACTCCATTGTAATATATCACCAAACTGTCTGTATTAAAGGCTTGGGTAGTAACGAATGTCTGTGTAACACCATCTATTTGTGTACTGACATCATCTTCTTTGCTTCCGGTACCAAAGGCTCCAGATGTATTTCCAAACGCGTCTACATTACATGGAATCGCAACCATCATACCCTCCACGTAATCTTGACTTCACGTACATTGACTGTTCCTGTATCGGTCTTCACCCATACTTTGGTAGGCCATGTGTCAGCTACATCAATCTCAATCTTAATCACACTACTGGTCAATGTACTGGTTGTAATCCCTGTACACAATCCTACCTGTGTATCTCCAATAATACACTTGTCTCCATCTGCATCCTCAGTCACACGCACTGTCAAACTATTAGCCCCACTCAAACTATCTCCGTATATCCACAATGCAGACAACGTACCACTCAATACAGGGTATGCACGAAACCCTCGCTGAGTAGGTAACAGGTCAAACCCTACAAAACTTGTGCCTACTTCTTCGTCATACCGTTCTAATAGTTTGTAGTGTTCCATATCTATCTCTTATTTTTGAGCGACTCTTCTGTACTCTTAATCTCGTTTTGAGCGTTCCTCAATAATCTTTCCATAATAACAGAACGTTTTGTCGCCTTGGTTGGAGTAAACAATCCTATCATATATAAGTTGTACATGAGATTTACACGTGCATCTAAATCCTGTTGGTTCAAACTTTTTAAGTATACAGATTCTGTTGGCAATCGTTCTTCCCCTTCGGGAGTTTGTATACGTGGATCTCTATAAGAAAACATTTCAGCTCGTCTTGTTTCCTTTTCATATCTTGATTGCGCTGCTGGACCATACGCAAATGGATTGAAAAAATCCAAAGCAGATGATCTTGATGTTACTTCTCCAAACGCAGTCAACCCAAGCATTCTGTGCCAAAGGTATAAGTTATATGAAGCCAATCCCTCATCTGTTCTAGGAAAATCAAAGTATGTTCCTGCTGGATACAGTATCTCTCCTGTTTCAGACCGTACAGGAAAACGAGTCAAAGGTCTTCCAGGTGTAAGTTCTCTTGGCACAAGTCCATATAGTTTTATCAACTCGAGCATGTTACCATTTTGCTCTGCATCGTATATAAGTTCAGAAGGGAACGGTATAGGTCGTTCTTCAAATCTTGCTCTCATACCCTCAAAAACTATATTAAGAAATGGATTGCCTGTTGCATATGTTTGTGCTGCACCTTGTGCTTGTGTCGAAAATGCTGTACCCATCAAATCATGAAACGTATGTTCCCATTCTTTCTCTTCTGGAGTCTTATTGGAAAAGCCATGAGCAATCGTCAATGACGCACGTGACATCAAATCAAACATAGCAATCGATGGATTCACAGGACCAGATACATAATAGTCTTGTTCCTCTGTAGATGTTGTAAATATATTAAAGATACGTGACTTCTGTTGTTCAGACATCACACGATCTTCTGTATCTCTGTTCAATCTTGCTTGTGCTTTCATCAGTCCCACAGCAGGATTAATAGTATCTCCAAGTACCGAACGATAAAATGCGTTTATTGTTTCAGCACCCATCGTTCGCATAAAGCTATAAAAGTACAACCAGCTAGAGATATATTTCTTTTCAGCCTGTGACAAAGAACCATAGTCCAACATAGATCTTCTGGCTTTCTCTGCTGCTTGTTGTATGCTTTCACCATTCTTGATTGCATCCATAAATACAAATCTACGCATTTCTGTATCTTGCATCTTTGCAAACTCTGACCATACATTCTTGCCAGATGGGTCTAGGTGATCAAATATCTTGCGTGCCAATCCTGCTGGATGATTGTAATACCTTGCAAAACCATCTACTGTCATTCCAGAATCAATCAACAAACGATTGAACTGTGTATCAAGAAAGTCAGCATCAGCTCTTGAAAACTCTACTCCCTCATCAAGCATAGCTTTGCGTAGTTCTCCTGCTGTCATATCTCGTATTGCACCATCTGCTTGTCGGATAATCACTTCATCAGCAGGTGCAAATAAAACACGATTCGAATCTAGAAATCCAGTGTAAGACTTGAATCCCATCTTTTGAGCAAGTGTTGCAACAGCAGGATCTAGCCCCATTGTCATCGCTTGGCCAACAAAACGTGTTGCTGTTCCTGCTCTCATGCTACCACTACCCAATGAAGCAAAGTATAAATATGGAGCAGTCATACGATTCATACTAAAGAATCTCAAAGATGGAAGTAGACCTCCACCAAGCATACGTGCAATAGACCAACGCCGAAAAAATCTTGCACCATCTGTCAAATAGTATTGCAAAAACTTAAATGGATTCTCTATTGCAAATCGTGAATAGCCAAGGTTTGCAAACTTTTGCTCGAGTTCTGCAATAAACTGTTTGGTTTTCTTATTATCTATAATCTCCAACATTTGATTCATCATCTTTTGATGTGTATCACCATAGATTACAGCAACATTCTTTGCTCCCAAGTATTCAATACGAGGCTTCAGTCTTCGAACATTGTCTACCATTACATCATTGTTCACACCAAATCTTCCAAAGTAATCATTCAAAGATTGTATCTGCTGCGTAAACAATCCATCCATCACACCATCACTACGTAGTGTAAGGTTGTTCAAATACTGTGACCGCATAGAAGCCAACAATCCGCCTTGCGCAAACAAGTCATCCTTCACCATGTCAAAGATCTTTGCTTCTTCGTCAGTCAATCCTTTCTTGTCAAACTTCTTAGACATCTTCTGAAAAATATCTTGGAAATCCTTTTCTATTTTATTGAATGTCTGACTTGTTAAATGACCATTACGATACAACTCTACAACCCAATCATCCATGTCATAGATAAAAGGTGTACCCTCCTTGGATACTTTATCAAGGTATCTTTGTACAAAACTCTTCTTGACTTCGCGACTACTATTCGTCCATATATCTTTGGCCATACCATCGAACAATCTTTCTCTAATAATATGAGTCATCAGCTCGATCTTGTCATCGTCAATCAATCCCTTTTGATTTGCCATAGATAATGTTATGCGCAACTCCTCAGTCATCTGGTCTGAGATTTTTTCTACGTTACTCAATGACAATGCAGAATCTGCTGTACGTTCTAGGTCTACAAATATATCGGGTGACTTCGTAATAAAATCATCAATAGCAACCTGCATATCCATCGCACGTTGTGTCTGTACCATTTGCTTTACAAACGGCAAAGTATACACTTCGTCTCCTTTATATCCTGCCCTCAATCCATAGTTCTGCAAACTTGGATCTAGTCGTCTCAACTCAGCAATAACTTCTTTGTATGTCTCCAATGTCAAAGGTTTTATATTATTGCCGGACCAATACGGCTTGGTCTTATCAATACGTATTACATCATAAATGTTATCAGCCCATCGAGGAGTCAAAGGTTTTACACCCGATGGAGCAACGAAAAAATCAGCAACCATATTTTTCCATGTACGTGCAGAATATATTTCCTTTGCTGCTACTTGCATGTTTGCTTCGATAAAATCTACTTGTGCAATCAAGTCATCATATCCAATGTCAGAAGCCTTAACTCCCAACTCTTGTGACAAAAACTCTGTAATGTTATCTCGTCCATACTTGTCAGATAGCTGCACCAACTTATTACTTGTTGCTATCCTCTTGCTTCGTTCAAGATCGTCACCTGCATCAATAAATGATTCTCGTCTTGTAGGGCTGACATCAAACTCGGGACCAGTACGTACCTGTCCATTTATGCGCTGCATATCCAATGCCATACCCTGCTCTTGATACCCTTTCCATGTATTATTAAAATGTACCACAGGGTCTGTTCCAGCTGGAGGCTTCAATGCTTCTACCACTTTATCGGGTGCAGCATTGTGTGTACGTACAGCAGCAGTATTCAACTGCCGAACAGGTACAGGAACATCATCAGACAACTTCAAAAAGTCTGCAATCTTACTCAGTTGGTTATACTCTCCACCTTTTGTAATCATCAAACGTAGCGCATTTGCAATACCTTTTGCTTCAATCGCAAATGATGATGGAGCCTGGCCCGATGGTATCAAAGTTTGTCTAACAGCACCCTCGGGTATACCTGCCATTTGTCCTGTCAATGAACCTGTTTTGAGTCGTACACCACCCAACACATCCAAAGCAAACTCTTCCAATACACTGTCTTGCAAGAACTGCAACTCTTCATAAGCTAGCTTTTCTGTTGCGCCATTTGCTATCTTCTGTACTTTCTGTTGCAACTCAGCAGGTAGTTTTAATCCTGTTCGTGATTGCAATCGAAGAATCTTTTGAGCTGCTCTTGGATGAAGAACATTAGGAGACACTGTTTCAAAATATGATCGAACTTGTGTCTCAACTTTCTGCATCGCTGCAGTCTTTCCTGTACGAGGATTGACTACATTCTTGTACGGTACAGCAACATTTTGTCCTACATAAATGTAATCATCTGGGATGTTCTTCAAGAAGTTGTCTTTCATTACATCTGCTACTGCATTCCTTACAGCAGTATACACATGCTCAGATTGTCTTGCTATTTGTGACAGTTCAAATATACCTGCTTCATTTAATAAGTCGTAGTTTCTTCCAAGAGATATAATCTCATCGGGTGATAACTCTGCTCCTGCCTTTTGCTTCTTCAATAAATCAAGCGCAGTATTAAATGGAGTTTTAAGTTCGTTGGGAAGACCACCCCCTATAGATTCCCATACTTTTGTATCTTCCATGATTGTTCTTGCAATAGCGCGATCAATAATCTCTGCATCTCTTTTGGGTTTTTTACCATCACGGATTCTTTCTAGTGTGTCATCTGCAACTTGCTTTGATCTTCGCAATACTTCTCGTTCAGTTTTGCCTCCCGTTGCCAAGTCATCAAATGTTTTGTTCATGTTTTCAACAACGTCTTTCACACGCTCAACAGGAACTTCTTCTGTATACTTAAAGATTTCATCTACAACAGGATTAGTCGGATTCGAAAACTGTTCCTTTTTAACAATACCATCTGGTCTTGTACCTCCTATTATGTCTTCTGCTTCTTTTACTGTTGCGTATTGATCTCCAATAACTTCTGCCACTTTGTTTCGAACTGTAGGACGATGGGCTTTTCCACCATTGGCCTTTATCTCTGCTGCTATGCTCTTACTGGTTTGTCCTGTCTGAACGCTGCGCAAAGCCAAGTCTTGTTCTGCACGTGCGCCCATTCTCTTGATAAGATTCTGTGGTGCTTTCAATCCTTTCATCACACCAGGTATTCCCGCAGGTGTAGCAGGTATATATATCTCTGGAGCAAAACTGTAGTAATAACTAGGCAACGTACCTGCTGTCATAAAGTATTCAAGACCACTTGCCTTATCGTCTGGAGGCAATAACTGTGCTTGTACAACATTGAATACACCTTGACCTGTAAGCATGTTGGTTAGTATCTGCCCACCTGTACCCTCGATTTCTGTCTCTTTATATCCTGCACCTTTACGTATTTTTGCTGGAGGTGCTTCTCTTTCGCCTGTTGCAAAAAATGATATAGCTTTGTATACAGGACTATTTCTAAAACTTTCTTGTGCTGGTCGAAGCAGTAAAGGTTCAGCAACACCGGACAACGTATTCAGCAAACGAAATCCGTAATCCACGGAACTTTCTGCAAGCACAGCAGGACTCTCGGGTGCCCTACGCACATCGACTTGTGAAAGCATTTCTTCTTCCACTTCTCTATCTATCTCAGCTAACTCTTCCTTTGTCAAAGTAGGTTCTTTCTCTTCATATACAGGAACCTCTACCTCTACACCAAATAGCCCAGCAGTACTACTTGGAGGTGCCGGACGGTATTTCTTCTCAGCTTTCTTTTGTTGGATTTTTATTCTTCTAATCTTTTGAGCTCGTCTATCATATTGCTCTATAGCTTCTTGAGTTGTTAGCTGTGTAGGCTTACGTTGTCGCTCAAACAATGCAGATGTAATCATTTCCATGTCTGTTGCTTTACGTACCTGTCCTGTCTCAGGGTCTTTGATTAACCCCTTTACAGGATCAACAATGTCGCTCACTTGAAATGTTGTAGGCATTGTTTCAACAAACTCGCCTGTACCATATCGAGTTCTTCGAGTCTTTGCTGCCAGTTTTTGTTTGCCACGTTCAAATGCTTCTTGTGGATCTACACCTTGCTTTTCATATTCCGAAGCATAAATATATGGTACTTCTGTTCCAATACCTTCTAATGCTTCTTGTACATCAAAATACCTTTCACGTTCTTGCACGCCAGGATCATATGGAGTCTGAACTTCTAAGGCCTGTTCATCACGTAGACGCTTACGCAAATAATCTAACTCTGCAAAGTAGTCATCAGTTTTGATTTCATCACGTCTATACTTATCTTCAAGTTCGAGCAACTCTCTACGCAAACGTTCTACATTTGTTTCGGCCATTTTATTTTCCTAATGCTTTCAATGCTTCAAGATAATCTGGATTCTTTTGCCCATCAACTATTAAAGGATTGGACGCTCGTTGTAACGCCATAGCCCTACTGTTGTATGCTGCCAATGCTCTTAGCTGTTCTTCCGGTTTACCCTCAAACTGTGTTTCCAATCTTGACAATACAGTATCATATGATTGTCCATCTACATAAGACTTTCTTCCTTTATCAAATGTCTCATTGAATAATGACAATCCAAACTTCTCGGGTACACCTATGTTGCGTATGTCATTGTCAGTCTTATCTGACAACTCATATGCTTTGCGTTCTGTAGCAAAATACTTCTGTTGTGCAGGACTAAACTTGCTTGCATCAAACTTTTGTTCCGGTTCTGCTATATCTGCTGCTCGAGCTCGAACTCGTTCTGTACTGGCCAACTGTGGATTCATTGTAGAAATCCTACGCTTTTGCTGCAAAATCTCATACTGTCGTTGTAATGCAAGGTCATCGAGCAACGTTTGCTCTTCTCTTGTTACAGCCAATGGATTGTCAATCACAACTTCTTTAAGTTTGTTGTATGCGTTTATAGCCTCCGGAGAAATGTTTTCTTGTTCTTCTGCTGTAATCTCAAAGTCATTTCGTAGTGCTTCGAAAACAGGTTGTGCGGCTTGACGTAACTCTCGTCCTACTGTCGCATCTTTTGTTCCCAATAGTTCTTCATATATAGGTTCTCGTACAGGCTTACCCAATCTCCCAGGGGCAATCGGTCTTTGTATAGATCCAGCAGGTGCAACATTTCCTGTCAATGATTTATATTTTCTTTGTACTTGCTCTTCATATTTATTTGTAACATCTGTAGGAGTATATTTCTTTCCCTCTGCCAACTTACCTTGTGAAGCATTTAGACCCAAAGTTCCTGCTGGCAAATCACCATACAAATAATCTTCAACCAGTTTCAAATCGCTTTCATTTGCTTCGGGTGCATTAGTACGTAGATAATCCATGATTTGATGAGCAGTGTCTGCTTTACGATATTTAATCAATACATCACTAGTAGCATCATCTCCAAGACCATTATCTGTTCTTCTTTCTGCTGCTATGTAGTTATTCAAACCTTGTGACAAACCACCTCTCTCTACTAGTTTTGTAGCAATACCATTTTGTGTTACACTCTCTCCTTGAAAATACGCAGCAAGATTGGCTAAAGGTGTTGTAAGATTATCTTTGAATAGATTAGCAGTAAGAACACGGTCATTAGCCCAATCTCTTGAAGCTGTCATCTTTGCATCAAGGCTGGCATCAACTACTGCGCCGGCTTCTGCTGCTCTTACATCTGCCATTTGCTGTTTGTATCGTCGATCCATTTTCGCTTGCTCTGCGTCCCTCTTTTCCTTTTCCAGCTGGTATTCGTACTTTGATTTCTTCACAGCATTTCGTGTTTCTCTTGCGTGATTTTCCTTAGCTATCTTTGCATTACCCTTGATGATTCCTTGTCTAGTCTTTTCAATGTTTTTCAACATCGTATCCAACAACTTCTGATCTGTTTCCAATACTTTGATTGCGGCTTCTCGTGCTGCGGCTTCTGACTTATATGTTTCAAGTGCTTCTCGATATGCCAGTTCCATAGAACTCTTGATACGTTGTTCATTACTTTGTCGATAAGACTGAACAATCATTCTTGCTATTTCAAAAGACATCTATTCCTCCTGCTTCTTTTTTCTGCGTTGAGTCCAAAAAAACTCACTTATAGGCTCAGTTATTGGCAATAGTGCATTTGATACTGTCCGATCAATACTTTGTAATCCTCCAAAAAACTTTCTTCTTAATAAAGTAAAAAATCCTGGTCTTTCTTCTTCGGGTATATTTAGTTCTTCTGCTATTTCTAACATCCGTAGTTCTATATCAGAAGGTTCTGGAGGAACATATTCAAAACCTTGTAAAGGATTAAAAGGTGCTTCCATACCCTCAACTGCTGTAACACCATCTGCACCCAAGATTGGTTTTCTTGCGCCCTCAACTGCTTGTATTCCCAACATATTCTGAGTACCTTGACTTGTTGCTTTTGCTGATCCTCGAAGTTCAGCTATCTGTTTGCCGTACAGTTCTTTGGCCATACCATACTCTGCTGAAGCTCCTGCTGCACCTGCTGCGGCTTCTCCAATACCACCTACTAAAGATAGTGCGGCTTGACGTTCAAGAGCCTTGGCTTGACGTTGCTGGTCTTCCAAACGCGCTTTCTCTTCTGCCTGTTGCTGTGCTACATCTGCATCACGTTGGGCAACCGCTTGTGATACTTGCGCTCGAGCTGCTTGTCCTGTATCTGCTAGGGCTTGTTGTTGTTTGAATGCTGCACCTTGTCCAATGTCAGCTATGCTTTGCGCTGCACCAAACCTTGCCATAGCCTCACGCTCTGCCGCTTGTACAGGAGTCATCGCTTGACTACGATATAGTTCACGTTCTCCCTGGGTCATACCAAGAGCATTACGTGCTTGCATACGTTCAAGTTCACGTAGCCTCTTCTGTTGCTCTGCAGTCAACTTTAAGTCTTGTGCTGCACCATATTGACCTGCTGCTGATATTCCTCCTTTCAATAGTGCTTGTCCTGCACCTGCCAACATTGCTAAAGTTAATGGATCCATGCTTTGCTCCTACATGTAAAAACATTCAAGTGATACTGACCAAGATATATTCTGACACATACCTGCTGTGGATGTGTTCACCAGTCCTATATTATAGCCTTTTATTTGTGAAGGTATATTACGAAGTATAAAACCATTTGTAATCTGTGTACCGTCAATCAACACATTATGTATACTTGTCGTTGGTTGTTCTGCAACTATATGTTCAACAGCAACACCAGCAATCGTTTCACTGTTCAAAGCTGTATACAGTATGGTTTCTCCGGTTGGACTTATAGTATCATTCTTACTTTGATGAACCATATGCCATTGAAAAAAGATTGTACATGGACGTAATATATCAAACGTGATTGCTGAGTTTGGTACACGCAATCTTCGTGTATTATTACTCGTTCCCTCTGATAACCATCTTGAACAATATGATGTACGATTTGTAAATGCACCATTGTTTCGGCCAGCAAACGTACCACTTATATTCTCTGTCATATTGGTTGTCGTTGTATATCTTCCTTGCATAAGATGGTGTGTATCAATCCATGGCAAAGTAGTTTCCATATCATAACTATTCAACTTCTGTTGTTTGTTCTTCATCGCATCCAGGTTGTCTCGCACATCTTCTGCATTCAATCTTTCGGAAGTCCAAGTCTTTGGAAATAATATGCTCATTTCTCCTCCATTATCATATATGCAATATTACTCGAACCTATAGTTATTTCATGAGTATTAGCTGTAGCTGGCTGTAGTTCCCAAGCATTTGTCGCTGGAGGAGTAATAGGACTAGCATTGTAAAAGTTTTGCAGCAAACCTTTACACATTAAACGCAATCCATATATTGTATAGTTCTGATCTGCTTTATACCACCAACATCCATAAGCAGTTCGATCTCGAGGAAAATCGTATTCTGTTGTTCCAGACTTACGATGTATGTAAACATGATTTACAAAAGTAGTTGCATATGTATTTGTAGACGTTGCACCGTAGTTGTATAAAAAAGCATTTGTCAAATGGTCATCAAAATCACTTTGATTCGGTACTGTTTCCCAAGAACCTCCAGATGATAACTTCCATTCTAACCAAATCGCCCAAGCTGTTGCGTTAACATTTGAAGTCACAGGAGGATCAACAGCTCCTGTAATCTGATTCTCAAACTGCCAATACACTCGCAACATTTTACCTGCATCAAATGTCGTCGATATATCCCATGTATGTACAGCAGTTGGAGCATCAAATGGAGTTGTTGTTGCAGTATTCGCTTCCACTGTAGTAGAAGAAGTATCAGTGTCATCATCTGCTGCAATCAATATAATGCTTGATTTTCCAGATGTACTTGAAAGAGAAAATGAAGGTTGCTCTATTCCCTCGTTACGAACATTGTCTCCATCCAAAGGAAACGCATCATTTGCTTCTGTGAATACTTGATTGAGCTCGGTACTTGTAAGTTGCTCTCCACGCTTAGGAGGATTGTCATTTGTGATTCTACTCATCGCCAACGTCCTATGAATAAATGTTGCATAGCCAGTAATGTAAACAAACACTTCTGATTTTCAGTATCAGATGAAGATACAGAACGAGCCTGTACAACTGCTGTATTGGGCGCACCTGTTATAGGAAAATCACATACCATGCGAAACGTAACAATCGGATGTGGAACCTTGTATATGTTGCAAACTTCTATCCCATCAAACAACAAACGTATACTGACAGATTTAGGATTACTCGTATAAAAAGTGTTGTTGTATATATGTGAAGAAAACTCCCAGTGCATCATACCATCTTTCATATTAGGTACATCAATCTCATCAACTGTCACCCATCCACCATTGTAAGTATTGTATGATAGTCCTCGAAAATCTCCTAACGTTACACCTGTACTTGTGTCTACAAGTACATCCATATCATCACGTCGAAACAATAACATAGAATGAAATGCTCGATCTTGTACAGCAGCTTTGTCAAACGTATTTACTGGCATCATCGTTCGATCAATACCACCATTAAAAGATGACTTGTACGCATTGTATCCACGATTAAACTCTTTGTAGTCTACAATCGCATTGTCTCTTGGATATGCTTCTGTCCACTTTTTGCTCATAACTTCTTACCTTGTATGACTCGCATACCACTTCCTGTAAAGTCTATGGCATATCCTATCACATGTACATCAGCATTTGTCTCTATCTTCCACTGAAAATGTGAACATGCTTTACTGTGTACATCATATCGTATCGTTGTAATCAAAGGCTCTTCCCAGTAAACACCATCGTCCAACTCTACTTTATCATATACTACCTGGTCTTCAAAGTCTGGCCTTTGTTGTCGAAGTGCTTCTGTCAGCTCTTGACTGTTGTAGTTAAAGTCCATGTAATAATGTAACGAAATGTCTTGATCACCACCTGTTGCAATAAACAAGTACACACTGTGTATCTTCTTCTTTGTAGATGGGTCACCCATATCCAACCATGCACTACGCATAATAGATGTCAATGGTGGATTGTCTGTCAATACATCATCAACAATCGCAGAACCTGCTGCACGTTTACGAGACAATACCATGATTCCATGTTCAGCATCACTGTCGACTGAACCGTCATTCATTCCAAACATAACATCGCCTGTTGCATTCACAATCATCGGTCCTGCTGGGATGTCCTCACGCATTGACCATGTGACTTTGTCTGTATGATATACCAATGCAAGATTATTTATGGGACTACCATCCACAGGAAAATGCACAATATATTCTCTGCGCTTCTTGCTATACACTGCCGAAGCTTTTGCGATTGCATCTTTATTGATTCGTTCAAACGTATCACGCAAATGTGGAGTCACATTCTGTACTGTTGGATTGCTGTAGTCCAAGTTTATATTGATACTGTATATACCATCGTAGCTCAAAAATAATATGCCTTGTCCCTCTACGCCTACGATTGTATTTGTTGCTCGAGTACCTACATACTGCACAAGATTGGTTGCTACAAAGTTAGGATATGAACCTCGTATTATGTCTATGCTGTACTCACGAAATACAAGCATATGATTAAAATATGAAAATAATCCTGTAAGCCCACCACCTTGTCGATGAGACAACGTAATAAAGTTCAGCGCAGCAAACTGGTCCGGCTTGGCTGGATGACTGTAATACAACGTCAAGTCATCATCACGTCCACCATCCACAAACAAACAATCTTTGTAACTTCCCAAGTATCTACATCCTAATGCAGGAAATGGTATAGAATCAAGTTGAGATGGTGCCAAACTTCCTAGTGCTGAATCGGGATGATCATCAATAAAAAAGTCATCCGCATTGTTTGGTATCTCTGCAACAAAATAAAATGTCTCAGGGTCTGCACTACTATCTGCTCCATAGTTCTTTGTGCGATATATACGCCTTGCAATCACATCATTATTGCCTGTAGGTATCTCTATAGCTATTCCATATAATAATGCAGCTGAAGTAGTATTCCAAGTAATCTGATTGCTACTTGTACTTAAAGGAGATTCTGCACCTGCTGTATTTACATATGAAACTTTATATTTATACTTGTTTTCTGTATCTTCTGTTTCTACTCCCAAACCTTTTTGTTTCAAATCATCTTCGGGTAATGTACTCACATTAGCAGTTCTAAACCATACAGATATATTGTTTTGACCACTGGCAGAAGCAGCAGGACTAGTTTCTACACCCCATGCTACAGGAGAAGATGGTGCAGCATCAAATCCCAACGGATACTCTATCAAATAGTTTGCTGTAAGGTAATCTGTAATCGGCCACAGTCTTGCTTTGCTAGGTCTGTCATATCCATTTGCATACAACACGTATCGTCCAAACTGACAATACTGCGTTCCTAACTCAGAAGACCTGGGGAGTGTTCGCCCCTCTGACAGTGCGTTCTTCTTGACTGATCCATGGAAATCATTGAGCTGATACAATGTACCATTCTGTTCAAACAAGATCGAATCTTGTGCGCCTTGATGTCGCTGCACATAAAACATTGTATCCACACGATTCGTCAAAAATGGTAGATAACTGTTCCTTGCAGTTTCATACTTTTCGTATCCCAAACGATTGGTCCATCCACCTGTGTACTGATCAACTTGCCAGTTCACCAGTTCCTGCAACGCATCAATAGGCTGCGGATAGTTCTCTACTATACCTTTGAGTTTGTCTACCTTTGCGTTTGTATCTTTCATGGGATTCTCCGAAGAGGAGTAAACATGGGAACAGTATCAACACCGGACTCTTTCATAAATCCTTTTACAAATCGTCTTGGCTTTTGTGTCAAAAATCTTTGTTCCATCTTCACAAGTTCGTTCTCATACTTTCGTCTGTATATTCCTGCCAATGTAGGATTGTCATGCTTATTTAATACATCCATTAGACAAGCATATGCAAGTATAAGATGGTGTGACTGTGGCAGTTCGGGTGTATCTGTAGCCTCTTGTAATCTTGAAGGTATGTACACATAGCGCACTGAAACTTCAAAGTCCTCATTTTGTCTGGGATACAAACGGAGCTGCTGTCGATAACCCTCAGTATATGGAAAACGTTCATTGTCCAAAACAAACGTACCATCTTCAAACTCAGTCTGAGTAAATGTTACAGTTGTACTACCAGAAGCCCCAGGGTCTTGTTCATCTATTCTGTAAAAACCATCGAATGCAGGAGTATTATCTGCATTGTATATATAAAATCTTCGTGCAAATGGTTTTGTTGTTGGCAACGCTGGAAACGATATTTGTAAAATCTGATCGTCTGCTAGTTCAACTTCTTCTGAAAACTTAGACAGTCCAGATTCAACTTCATACTTCTCTCCATTCTTTTGCCATTTCAAGTATGTTTGTGCTACGCGTACACTTCTTACACCTTGACCTGCTGAAGCAGTAAATGCAGATACATTGGGAGCAGATACAGGTGCTGACAACATAAAGTCATCTTGCATAATCCAATAGTTTGGAATGTTCACTTCATCCAATGGCAAGTTGTAATACTCATCTTCATATCGAGTCAAAGGAATAAAACGGCCAACATCTGTAGGAGAGATTGAAAAGGAACGTCTGCCTACTTGCAACAGTGCTACACAATCTACAGGCAAACGTACAAAACGATTCTTAAACTTGACTGTCTTTGTTCCTGTAAACTGCACGTTTGCATCCACAAAACATTCAGTGTCATTACCAGGAGCATTGTACAATACCTCGTACTCTGTACCTTCAATCTCAATAATGTTACCCTCAGCCCATCGAGGGACACCAGCAGAAGCAGTGATTGTAGTTAGTTTTGTGCTTATATCATATAGTGATGTAGCACTTACCTCTACATCTGCATATACTTCTATCTTTTCTTCTTTCTGCGCAAACGTAAATGCCTTTTCGGAAAACAACATGCGATAGTGATGATTGATTATGTCATCAATCTGTTGTGTGTACTCACGATTCGTCGATGGATCGTAGTCAATGATGTTGGCAATATATTGTCGAATGTCTTGTAGATTCATGAGTCACCTATAAAAAAGGGCTAGGCTAGACCAAATGGAATAACCTAGCCCAGCATTGTTGGAGAATGCCTAGAAGTTGTTTACAACAAAAACTTTGATGCTTTCATCTGCTGTAGATGCTTCAAGAGCAATAGCAGCAATAGCTTGAACAGGATCTACATTTCCAGTAGTTGTTCCTGTACCATCACCAAGGTCAGTTCTAAACTTTTTGTTTTCAGCTTTACCTGCTGTAGCACCTACAAAAAGAGCATCACCAATAGCAATGTTTACACCTGAACCATCAACTTTCGCTTCGATAACTCCACGAATACAAACACGTACATTTTCACCTTGAGCAGCATCTGCAATAACAACCCCAACAGGGCAAGCATCAGCAGCATCAAGAAGGTCTACGTGTAACGCAATGTCACTTGCAGTTGCTTGGCTCAAATCAAGAGATACAAAATCTCCCTCTGTAAGAGCAGCAGAAGCAATAAATACTTCTTCGATTCTACGGTTTGAAGCGTCAGCAGAAGAACCTGTAGTATCTTCAGCTGTATCAAGTCGTTGTAATAAGTTTTGAGTAGCCATGTTTCACCTCTATTCGTTTATGCTAGCAAATGCATTGACAAGGATACCATGACCAGACAAGTTTGCAGTAGCAAGTTGTGAACGAGTCATGATGTTTGCAGCCATAGCTGCATATCCACTGATACGCTCAAACTCACCCATTTCGAAGTAAGCATCGCGATCAAAGTACAATGACATAAGTTTTGAGTTTAGGAACATCGCATCGATAGTTCCTTTTGCCAATCCATCAGTTTGATAATGACCTTGTGTAAGTGTACCAAAAGTGATGTCTGTTCCATCCATATCTTGTGCAGAATGAGTTACGTCAGACTGATCAAAATAATCTCCAAGATTAGGCTCAACATAAACCTTTGCACCATTGAACATAAGTCCAAGTTTACCAGCCATGTCACGCTCTTCTTGAATAGATGTGTATCGCTCTTGTGCGAACAAGCTATTCTTGTAAAGCTCATAGCAACGTGGTGACATAAGAATGATGTCAACCTCTCCCTCTGGAGCATATACTTGTGTATCAATGTACAACTTGCTCATAGCACGGAAAAGACGAGTAGCGTGATCTTGTGAGTTATCTGGGAATGCAGATGGGCAATCAACGTATTGGTTTTGGAATGTTTCAGTATAAGTTGCTTTATCAAGACTACCTACTTCACCCTCTTGATTTCCAAAAGGACGAAGTCCAAACCATCCGTTTGCTCCTTTAGGAGACAACGTTTCAAGCTCGGAAAGTACTGAAGATTCGTTGTTTACAATCTGCTTACAGAACTCACGTTGCAACATACCCATAACGGACTTCAAACGTGCTTCAGCAATATTGATTACCGCACGGTCGCCTTTATTGGTAAGTTGTTCTTTCTCAGTGATTACTACAGGAGCAACAAAGTCACACCAGTTGTATTCAGTCTGACGAAGAGGGTCTTTAACTGCAAGGTTTACAGACTCATATCCGCTGGACAGTTGAGTAATCATTGAATGTTCGGTCATGATAGCAGGACAGTTTACCTTGCTACCACCATCACTCTCGATGACTGCTCCGTGACTACGGATTGCATCAAGTAATGGGATGTTTTTGAATGTATTATCTACCTCACGATCTTTCAAGATACGCAGGGTCGACGCTAGTATATCGGGTTGGATTGCCATTTTAGGCTCCTACGTTAGGGGTTATTGTATCCATCGCCTCGTATCCTCGTGGGGGAGTTGCTTCAACGTGTCCTGTCTCCAGGGGAATCCACAATGCGACATGATTATTGTATAACATATTTATTTCTGTTGCTTAAGTAAATGTTGGTATAAGTCTGCTGCTCTCATCTTGCTGGAACCTTTTGGCACTGTAGGTCCTTTGTTTTGGCCTACACCTACTTTGAGTCCACTTGCCTTTGCAGCATTCTTAAATGCTAGTTCTTGTAGTTGTTTGCGCTCGGATACGCTATGACTGCGTCTTCCTTTCACAATCCAATACGCATCTTGTAGTGACAAAGATTCGTTGTCCAACAACGTTTTTCGAACTTCAGTCTTCAATGCGTCATCGCTTTGCAAGTCGGGGTGTTGTTCCATAAAACTCTGTACCTTGGCTTGCGCACTGGCTTTCATCTGTTGCTCTGCCATAGGCTGCAATACGGACTGCAAACGTTCCGCTACAATCTTATTGACATACCGTTCAAACGAAGCACTATCGTATGGATCAAAATCACCTGTGTCTGCTTGTGCAGCCTCTTGAATAGCTTTGTATGCAGCATTGTCCTCGAGGCTCATACGCATAGCTTGTACTTGCTGAGCTTGTTCTTGCAGTTGTTTGCGTTCAGCAGCTAGTTCTTGCGTCTTGCGCGTGTAATCTGCTCGTAACTGCTGCATTGCTCGTTGGCTGTTTTCGTCTGCTTGGTCGAACAGTTTGTCCCAAGATTCCCCCTCTCGGAGTCCCTCGGGTTCTGGCGCAGGTTCTCCACGCTTTTCTGCCTCATGCCTAGCCAACAAAGCATCCACTCGTTTGTCATAGTCATCCTTATAGTTGTCGATCGATGGTCGATCATTAGGTGTGACTTCTGGTTGTTCGGAGACTGCGGGAGTGTCCTCCGATGGAGTCACGGTTTCAAGGTTTGCTGTATTATCGTTGTTTTCTTCTGACATTATACTCTCTGTGCAAATAGTTCTTCGTCCGATACTTCCATACCACCCTCGGGCGCAGGGGCAGATTCCATAGCAACTTCTTCTGTAACTTCCTCTTGCTCACCTTGCATCAAGAAATCTTTCAACTTCTTATCTTTCGCAAGTCTTTTCATAAGCGCAGCAAGTTTGGCCAAATCGTTGTCAGATACAACTGCACTGATCTCCATATCCACAGGCGCACCTGCTTGCTCTGCTACAGTCATGATTGCCATAACTGCACTCATCAGCTCTTGTGGCAACATTGTCATATCTTCTGTGTACTGTGGCATAGGTGACTGTTCACCCAGCATTGGCATAATCTCATTGATTACATCTACAACTGCATTGAGCGCACGCGCAGAATAGTTGCCTTGTGGAGTCATGATTTGCATACCCTCCATCTGTGCTTGATCCATTCCTGCTCCGATAGTCTCGGCTTGCATCATCATTTCTTGTGGTATTGACATGTTATACTCCTATAAAACTTGTGCAACGGCTTGTGGACTTCCTTGTTGTCCTTGTTCAATCGTTGCTGTAGGTGAAGGTTGTTGTTGTGTTTGTGATAAATCTTGTATTCCTTCGACGTTTGTCTCGAGGAAATCTTCTGGAAGATCCAACTTGCGTACAAGTTCTTGTAAGACTTTTTGTTGTGGAACTCCCAGCTCCATTAAAACGCCGATTGATTGCAAGAAGTCCTGCTTCTTCACTGCCTCTGATACTGGTGTCGCTCCTGCATCAAGCGCGTAAAAGCTAAAATCTCCATCCAAATCTTCAGCTCGAACAATCTGAGTCTTACCATTGATGACAATGACATCGGGTTCATCTTGCAAAAAGATCTTCATCATGCTGATGTATACGGACGCAGTATACTCAATCATCGCATCACGCTCACGTGCCAATCGTCCAATCTCACTGGAACTGTACGAAGCCAACGCTGTAATCTCTGTGGCTGTTGCACGTGTAGCCTCACCCCTCGTAAAGGGAGCCATGACTGATCCACGCTGGAAATCATCATTGACTTGACGAATATATGTTTCCAACTCGGGAGGAACACCTGTATGCGGTACAGCCTGTATCGAGCCACTCAGATTCTGACTTGGGCTAAGTTCTGCCTCGATGTACTCACCATCTGCACCTAGTGCCAGTTTTGCCATATCCTCATCGGTAAACACACCTTTCTTTACAATCCATTGTCGAGCAGCTCTTCGTACCATGGTGGACTGATATGTTCTGATAATGTTGGTTTCCTCCACCTGGCTATACACTCTACGCAGCGCAGAATAACCACGCATAGGCAAATCAGGCTGACGAGAAAAGTACAAAGGAATAAGAGGAGCCAAAGGATTATTAGCCGCATCAGTAAATGGTATCTGATCATACTTCTGTACCTCAGTCTTCTCTCCATCTCCAATCTCTACCTCAACTCCATCATATAGCCACTTCTCACCATTCGCATAGTCGGGACTCCATACATACATCTTGTTGTTTTCCAAGTCGTAAAACTCTACAATCTGTATGTATTCAAACGGACTATCGGGTTCATGTCCACTCTCATTCAATGCTGACAGGTTTGCTGACATATATGGTGCGTTCTCATGCCCACTATCATAGTCCAAGAAACGTATCAACTGGTGTGCTGCATACTTCTTGTTCCCATACTTGGCCTTGGCCTCTTGCAAAGTAATGTGGTACCTGTGGCCTACGTACTTCTGTTCTATCCAACTGGGTGCATCGGTATCTACAATCACGTCCCAAGCCGCAACCGCTGATACACCCACGCGCTTAAAAGGATCCGGATGTTGGGTAGCATACAGTTTCAAGAATGCACATGGGTATATCAAAGCGAGTCGTGACACATCCTCTATCTGTGTTCGAACTTTATCAAGAAACGCATTGGATAGGGCTTGAACTTTTTGTGAATCCCCTCTTCCTCGTACATCACCCTTGACAATCACAGATGGATTGCGTGAATACAACGAGGCTATATAACCCTCTATATATTCATATGCACGTGTTGTCTCAATAAGAATCTGATCGGGTGCGTAATCTTTATCCCAATACCTGGTCATATATGCAGCACGAAGTTTTCTGAGCTCAGCTTTCTGCTCATCCCAGTATTGTTCGTGTCTACGAAACAATGCTTCTGCAATCTTTGCTTTCATTGTGCGCTCCTATAAGGTAATCGCATTAATCTTATACGTTTTGCTCGTCGATTGCTAATCAATCTATCCATTAATCCTTGCTTTGCATTACGAACCATATAACTTGGTATATCTCTAGCACACCTGTAGGCCAATGCCAATGAGTCAGCCAAGTCATCATGCAACCCATTCGGAGCCTCTGGAGCAACTTTATATATCGTCATACTGCGAAGTTCCATCAAAGTTGTCATATCCAACCTAGACAACATGTCAGAAGAAATCATCTCACGCAAAATCTCGTATGCTTCAATCTTGGACTTTGCACTGGTCACCCAATGCTTACCCTCTTCACTGTACCACAGATTGTTATACCCATAGTCAATCAACTTCTGTATCACCACATGACCATGATTGTTTGATTCGCACAGCACCATGGCATCGTTATACTTCTGTGCAATCAACATAATCTTCTCGGAAAACTCCACAGGAGTAATCGTATTGCACCTGTACTGATATACTACTTCACGGCTAGAACAAGACACAACACAAATGCAACTATAATCACCACCAACGCCACCAGCAACGTCCACTCCGATTGCATATACATCATCGCTGTATACCTCCTTTTCGTATATACGCTCATTACCATCAAAGATAATCGGCTCTATACGATCCAACGCATCGGGGTCAAAGTAGGCAGAACTACCAAACGAAAACGCATCATCAATAGACGCAGGATACTCTCGCTTAAACTTGTCAATGCCAATGGTCGCAACCTGTTCTCTACGCCATTGAATCTGTTCAGCATCCAAACCATACAAGTTTATTAGCTTCTGCTCTTCCTCTGTATATATCATGTCCGTCGGTGCTGGGGTCCTGTAGTTCTGATGTTGCCACCACCAAAACGTTACAAGTGTCCACCCATTGTCGGGTGCCTCCTTACACAACTTGTGGAACACATC
>Ga0181591_10000555_pt1 | contig 30282 bp, 22 predicted proteins | sample 071ome_33_FD_133757 | JGI IMG/M metagenome (GOLD analysis project Ga0181591, IMG submission 133757) | Coastal salt marsh microbial communities from the Groves Creek Marsh, Skidaway Island, Georgia - 071412AT metaG (megahit assembly) | ecosystem: Environmental > Aquatic > Marine > Intertidal...
TCAGCGAATGATTTAATTTCTCGAATAAAAAATTAAATTGTTATTTAGAAGCTTTAAATTCTTCTTTGTACTCAGCAATAGCATTAACTAAAACTTCTTGAGCTTCTGGAGTTAATGCATTTGAACTACGTACTAATTCACCGTATTTAGCAGCACTTGTAGCTAAGTATTGACGGAAACCTGTTAAGAATGAACGAACATCAGTAACTTCAATACTATCTAAGTAACCATTAGTACCAGCAAAAATAGTTGCTACTTGATCTTCAACAGATAAAGGAGCATTTTGTGCTTGTTTTAGTAATTCACGTAAACGTGCACCACGAGCTAATTGGTTTTGAGTTGCTTGATCTAAATCAGAAGCAAACTGAGAGAATGCTTCTAGCTCAGCGAACTGTGCTAGTTCTAATTTTAGTTTACCAGCAACTTGTTTCATAGCTTTAACTTGAGCAGCGGAACCTACACGAGATACAGAAATACCTACGTTAATAGCTGGACGTAAACCAGAGTTGAATAAATCTGCAGATAAGAAGATTTGTCCATCTGTAATAGAAATTACATTTGTTGGAATGTATGCAGATACATCACCTTCTTGTGTTTCTACTACAGGTAGAGCTGTCATACTACCAGCACCTAATGCATCACTTAATTTAGCAGCACGTTCTAATAAACGAGAGTGTAAGTAGAATACGTCACCTGGATACGCTTCACGACCTGGCGGACGACGTAATAATAGAGACATCTCACGGTAAGCTTGTGCTTGTTTAGTTAAATCATCATAGATAACTAATGTGTGACGGCCTTTGTACATAAAGTACTCAGCTAGAGCAGCACCTGTGTATGGTGCAAGATATTGTAAAGTAGCTGGACTATCTGCTGTTGCAGATACAATGATTGTGTAATCCATTGCACCACGCTCTGTTAAAGAGCTTACTACTTGAGCAATAGAAGATGCTTTTTGACCAATTGCTACGTAAACACAAACAACATCTTTACCTTTTTGGTTGATGATTGTATCTACAGCAATTGCAGTTTTACCTGTCTGACGGTCACCGATAATAAGTTCACGTTGACCACGACCGATTGGGATCATGGAGTCTACTGCTACAAGACCAGTTTGAAGTGGTTCATGTACAGATTTACGAGAAATAATACCAGGAGCTGCAGATTCGATTAAACGTGTGTCATCAGCTGGAATATCGCCTTTACCATCAATAGGTACAGCTAAAGAGTTTACTACACGTCCTAAGAATTTATCACCTACAGGAACTTGTGCAATTTTACCTGTTGCACGTACAGAACTACCTTCTTGAATTTTACGTCCTTCACCCATTAGTACAGCACCAACGTTTTTGGACTCTAAGTTTAAAGCGATACCAACAGTACCATCTTCAAATTCTAAAAGTTCGCCGGCCATTACTTTTTCTAAACCGTAAATTCGAGCAATACCGTCACCTACTTGGAAAACAGTACCAACGTTTACAACTTTTACTTCTTGGTTGTATTGTTCAATTTGCTGGCGAATAATACTACTAATTTCATCAGGTCTGATTTTAACCATGGTAACTAAGCCTTATAATTTCTTAATAATACAATATGAAAATTAGTAATCGAGCGATGGAAAGAAGAATCAGTTCGTTTTTGTTTCATTAAACGTTCTTGTACTTGATTCAATGCAAGAGATACAACTTGTTTAGATAGCGTTTGAAGTGCTGTTTGTTGTTGTAATTGAATAATCTCTTGTTTTGTTTGTTCAAGTCGTTTTGTATCTTCTTCTGTTTGCATCAGAATTTGATTTTTTTCTTTTTCTGCTGCAACCACACTCTGTTTACGAATTTCCTCTGCTTTACTCTTTGCACTAGATAAAGCTGTTTTTGCTTCTTCTAATTGAAGTGCAGCATCTTTAGCTTTTTGTTCTGCTTCTTGTAAAGAACTTAAAATTGCTTCTTTACGGTTTGCTAAAATTGAACGTAGTGCGTCACCACCAACGGTAATTAATACACCTAATACAACTGTTAAATTGATAATGTTTGTATCAAGAATATTTGTATTAAGTCCAAAACCACCTGAGTGACCTAGAGGAAAACAATTTAGGAGGATGATATCCATAAAAATCTCCATCTTTATTTTCCATTAAAAATTAGTTTTACTATTTTTCTTTTATTTTAGATTATCAAAAAAAATATTATTATGTCCTTCTTTCAATCTAAAAAATAGAAAACTTTAAATTGTAGTGTATGATTAAAAAAATACACTACAATTCAAATTTTATTTTTTAAGAATTCTTTTATCAAGAATTCATTAATGGAATATTACCTTGAAACATATTTCAAGGTAATTTGATCTTTTTGATACAGTAATAATTTTACTTATTAATTAACCAGCAAATGGGTTAGCGAATAATAAAACTAATGCAACAACTAGACCGTAAATAGTTAAAGATTCCATAAATGCGAAACTTAATAGAAGAGCACCACGGATTTTACCTTCTACTTCAGGTTGACGTGCAATACCTTCAACAGCGTAACCAGCTGCTGTACCTTGACCCATACCTGGACCAATTGTTGCTAAACCTACAGCTAAACCTGCTGCGATAACAGATGCTACAGCGATAATTGGGTTCATTATTTCGTCCTCCAAATAACTTTTTTTTTGAGAATAGTAATTATAAAAGCCGAGAGAATTTTTTATTTACTGGAATATTCTAAATATTAAAATGGGATATTTTCGAATGTATAAAATTAGTTAAAGTTGATATCAAATGAAATCAAAACATCAAAAAAAATTATATCCTTAATCCCGGCTTAATGTTAAGCCTACGAAATTTTCAGTAAATTGTAAACTACTTGGTTTTATAAAAGTGATTTTGTTTAATTGATTCTATATTTTTAAAATATGAATCGATAATTTTAATGTTCTAAATAATATAAAATTGAAAAATAAGCATTCAATTTAAAAAATTCAGATTAAAAAAAAATTAATGGTGATCTTCTACAGATTCACCAATATATGCACCAGCTAATGTAGCGAAAACAAGAGCCTGAATACCACTAGTAAATGTCCCTAATAACATAATTGGGATTGGCACTACTAAAGGTACTAAAGAAATTAGAACGGCTACTACAAGTTCCTCAGCAACAATGTTACCAAATAAACGGAAACTTAAAGATAATGGTTTTGTAAAATCTTCTAATACGTTAATTGGTAATAAGAATACTGCTGGAGAAACATAACGTTTAAAGTAACCTAAACCTTTTTTAGAAATACCAGCATAAAAATATGCGATAGATGTTAATAAAGCTAATGCTACTGTAGTATTAATATCGTTTGTTGGAGCTGCTAATTCACCATTTGGAATTTCAATAAAACGGTATGGGAATAAAGCACCTGACCAGTTAGATACTAAAATAAATAGGAAAATTGTTCCAACATAAGGAACCCATTTTAAGTAATCGTGTTCCCCGATTTGCGTTTTTGCTAAATCACGAATAAATTCTGTAAGATATTCAGTTAAATTTTGTAAACCTTCTGGAATAACTTTTAAGTCTTTATTTCCTAAGAAGGATAATACAGCAATAATTGCAAGAACTACCCAAGAAGTAATTAATACTTGGCCATGAACTTGATAACCACCGATGTCCCAGTAGTAATGTTCACCAATTGTAACTTCTGCAATATCAAAAAGAATATTGTTTGAAAGCATAATATAATTTATAAATCTTTTTTCTTGATTTTCTCAAGATAGAGCATTCAGTTTTAAAAACTATTCAAAATAAAAATTTCTAGAATTTTATGAAAGCTCTAAGTTAATCTTAACTAAGCTTATCAAGTTTATGCAAGTTCAAAAATGGTTTATTTTGTTAGTTTATTTTTGAAGACTCTTTTCATTATGAATAAAAATTAAAATAATTTATTTAATTTTTTTTCTCATCCATTTGTGCATAACCTTGAGAAATCGCAGATGATAATTCATTTAAAATTAAACGAATGGAAGATACGGAATCATCATTTGCAGGGATAAATAAATCCGCTAATTTTGGATCACAATCCGTATCTAAAATTGTAATACTACGTAACCCTAATTTTTTACACTCTAAAACTGCGTTCATTTCTTCCATTTGACCTACGATAATAACAATATCTGGTAATTTTGTCATATCTTTTAGACCACCTAAATAATGCTCAAGACGTGCTTTTTGTTGAAGTTTTAAAGAAGCTTCTTTTTTTGTTAAACGTTGAAAAACACCAGATTTTTCATCTTCTTCATATTTTTTTAAAGTATCAATTGATGTTTTAATTGTTTTCCAGTTCGTTAACATCCCACCTAACCAACGATGATTTACATAATAGGATTTTGCTTCTAAAGCTTTTTCTACAATTAATTCTTCAGCTTGATTTTTTGTACCAACAAAAAGGAATGTTTTGCCCTGACGTGCTTGATTTGTTACAAACTCACAAGACTCTTGTAAATGTTTGTATGTTTGAATTAAATCAATAATATGTACACCATTGCGTTCACCATAAATATACGGTGCCATACGTGGATTCCAACGACGGGATTGGTGTCCATAATGCATTCCTGCTTTAACCATATCTGTTAATGTAACCATAAAAAAAAATTAATAAAAATATCTGTCCAATTTTTAAATATAAATTAATGAATTAATAATACAAGGGAACCTTCGATTGTAGCAAGTACTGATTACTAAAAAGCTAATTTTCAAAGATTAATCAGAAATTTCATTAATATTTTTCAATGCTAAAAATTCTTTAAATCCAGTACCCGCTGGAATAACATGACCTAGAATTACATTTTCTTTTAAACCTTTTAAGAAATCAGTTTTCTTTTCAATAGCGGCGCGGGCAAGAATACGAGTAGTTTCTTGGAAACTGGCTGCAGAAATAAAACTCTTTGTTTCCAATGATGCTTTAGTAATACCTAATAAAATTGGTTCATAAGTTGCACGTGAACCTTCCATACCTTGATTAATTAATTCAATTGTATCTAAATTAACTAATTCCCCTGGTAAAAAACCTGTTTGTCCACCATCAATAATTTTTACTTTTGATGTCATTTGACGAACAATAATTTCTAAATGTTTATCGGCCAATGTAACACCTTGACTTTGGTATACTTGCTGAACATTATCAACTAAATATTTTTGAATTAACTGTACACTTTGGCGTACGGCTTTTTGTAATGGTAAACGACGTGTTAAATTTTCATATAATGTTTTTAATTTAACTGGTACACTATTTTCCAATGGTTCACCAAATTTTGATGAACGAGCTTCAAAAAACTCTTCAATTTTTGGAATACCTTGAACAATATCACCAGTTTGCAGACGACGATAAAATAATGTTAATAATAAATTGTCTTTTAATACCGAATCATTATGAAATACATGGAATACGGCACGTGAAGAAAATAAGAAAGGTTGACCTTTACGCAAGATCAGAATAATTTTATTATCAATTTTTCGAATGGAAATAATTTGTCCAGCTTCTGGAATTGATTTTTTATCCCATAATGTTTGTTCTAAACGAACTAAATTACCTAATAGTTTAATAGTGTTAGTTTTTTCAAAATTTTTGTATTCATCTGTTACATCATAGGAAACTAAATGATCTTTTGAAATGAAGAATAGTTGTGACGATTTTTGTGCATCTTGATAATTCAAATCTGTTGTATTTTCCAACATATTAATTTTTGGGACAATAATAACTTCACCAGAACTAATATTTAAGGTTTGACGTTTTCCAATTATTTCATCTTTACTAATATATGTATTATGTAATTTATCTAAAACAACTTGATTTGTTTTATTTTTTTGTAAAACATATTGATTTTTTCTTTGTGATAAATTATTTGTATTATTTACTAATGAATTTGATGGAATATTAAAAGCAAATAAATCGAATACATTTAATGTAATATATGTTAATGAACTTTGATTCCATTGTTTTTCAGAAATCAATGATGATGATTTAAATGTAACATTTTTTTGGTCATTTGATTTAACAAATTGGTTTAAAAAATATGGAATATAATATGTTGATCCATACAATTTCTTATAAATATTAAGAAATGAATCAAATGAATATTCAATTCCAATTAATTGATTTTGAATTGGAACATTAAAAATTATCTGTTGATTCGGAATAAATTCATTAAATACAGTTAAAAATTTTGTATTAAAAATGCAATTTGCATAATTATTTAACTGTTTAGCAATTTGCTTTTTCGATTGAATCTTCCAATGATTTTTATTTTTAAAGTTTAATGCTAATTTTTTATTAAATGTCTTTTGTTTTTTAAAGGTATACGAATTTAATAGTGGGGAAATAGCAAAAAAACTATTTCGACTTAATGAATTTGTTTGATGGTTTGTATTTAATTTAGACCATAAAGTTTTTGAATTAGGATAGTGAGCCAAATGAATTGATAATTTTGTTAAATTATCAGTTAAATTTGATGTTATGTCTGTTGGAAATTTAAATTTTAAAGTTGTCGTTTCCGTATCTAATTTAACTGTATCAAAATTAAAAGAAGAATTTACTTTGTTATTTTCATCATTATTATTTAAAAAATCAAAATACTCATCATCCGATTTTGATCCAAGAATCCAATTTGGATGTAATTGCCAATCCGTTTTTTGTTTAATTTGTAATAAAACACGTTTTGATTCGAATGTGATATCATCAATACAAATTTCACCAGTATTATAATAGGACTCGAGTTTAGTATTTAGATTTAAGATATTTACATTTTTTGAACAATAGGGCCAACATTTTTCAATTGAAAATAATAAATTACTTTTGTTATTTTCGTTATCGAAATTTTCTACTTTAGAAATTTTTGTATCAAATAAGGTTTTGTTTGGTGATGGGACTGTTTGAGATTGTTGATTTTCAAATGTTAAGGAATTTGACGTATTTTCTAATTTAATAGAATATAAATTTATAAAACCAGCAAAAGGTGTTTTTTGAATTTGTATTTGTCCTTGTCTATTATAATTTGCAATAATTTGACAGTCTTGTGGGACCCATTCTTGTAAAATTGAAAAAACTTTTAAATTTATTTTTTCGGAATCTATTTGCCCAATTGTTTTTGTTGTTAAAAGATTTTTTGATTTAGGACGTCTAGATAATGTTGTTGGAAATAAACGATTTTTTGCAGAAAATGGAAATTTTTGTGATAATAATCCATTCACGACGTCAAAATTTTTACGAATTCTAAATAATTCATTAAATTGAATATCAATAAAACCTGCTTGTAAATTTTGTGAATATGCTTGATATTGAGCATTCTGTAAATTTTCTAAGCAAATTCCAAATAATGAAGGATTAACGTTAAAAAATTGTTTATCGTTCTCTGCAAAACCTGTATTTAAAATACATTTAATAAATACGCTTTCAAAAAAATTTGAATTTTTTAAGGTTAATAAACTTGAATAACGCTTGGACTGCCAACGAAGATTTGAAAACGGTAAACGAATTTTTTTTGTTGTTAAACCATTTTTAAATTGACTTTGTTTCGATTTAGGAATTTCAAAACTATTTTGAAACTTATTTTGTTTAAAATTATCTAAATAAATTTCACCTGTAATACTACTAACTAAATCATATTCAGCAATAGGAGCACTTTCATGAATAAAATCTCCATTTAATGGAAATAACGAATTTTTAATTTTAGCTTCTTTAATATTAGCTTTTAAAACCCATAACGAACCAAATTCACGAGCTGTTTTAATAGAATCTAATGTTTTTGATTCCATAAAACTTAAAACAACATCTTCAAAAAAAATTTGTCCATCAAATGGTGAAATTAATGATTGTTTTGACTGTACTCGCTGGTTATTTTGTGTTGGGATTGAAGCAAATTCAGCAATAATATCATTTTGATTTACAAATTCTCCATTTTGAATAAAAAGAATTGAAAACTCTGGAATATTAATAACATGTGTTTGCTTAGTTGTTTGTTGATAAATTTTACATTTACCCGGTGTTTTAATAAAAAACGCAATTTTACCATGTGTTGTACGAATTAATTCACCAATATAGGGTTCATCAAAAAACAATTGTCCACTAATAGGTGCCGTAATTTGATCTAAGGCATCACCTGAGAATACTCCACCAGTGTGAAATGTTCTCATTGTTAATTGTGTTCCTGGTTCACCAATAGATTGTGCTGCAATAATTCCAACAGCTTCACCTAAAGATACCATCTGATTATGAGCTAAACTCCACCCATAACATAATTGACAAATAGAATCACGACCATTGCATGTTAATGGTGAACGTACTAAAACCGAATCATATTTTTCTTCAATTTGTGAAGCTAATTTTTTATCAATAATTTGATTACGAGTTGCTAAAGTTTCAACATTTTCTGCTAATACACGACCAATTAATCTATCTTTTAATGATAATAATGTTTTTCGACCATCTTTTAATGCAACAATTGAGATACCATCGATTGTTCCACAATCTAATGATGAAATTAAAATATGTTGTGCGACATCTACTAATCGACGCGTTAAATAACCTGAATTAGCAGTACGTAATGCCGTATCAACAATACCTTTACGTGCACCATAGCATGAAATAACGTATTCAGTTAATGTTAAACCTTCACGAAAATTACTAGAAATTGGGAAATTAATAATTTCCCCTTGTGGATCAGACATTAACCCACGCATCCCAACTAATTGACGAACTTGAGATAAATTACCACGTGCACCAGAAAATGCCATCATATAAACTGGATTTAACATATTGGTTGAACGAAAATGTTGAACAACTTCAGTTTTCATATTTTCACTTGTTGAATGCCAAGTATCAATGATATATTGAAATCTTTCAATTGAGGTTAAATCACCACGATTATATGATTGTGAGTTTTTTTGGATTTTAATTTCGGCATCACGTAATAATTCCGTTTTAGAATCTGGAATTAATAAATCATCAATACTTAATGAAATACCGGCTTGTGTAGCGTTGTGAAAACCTAAAACTTTTAATTCTTCTAATAATTGAATTGTTTGATATTCACCAAAAGTTGTTAAATACCAACTGATTAAATTCTTTAATCGTCCTTTATCAAATGTACGATTGAAAAAAAACGATTTTTTAGTTAAATTTAACTTTTCAGTCATAGCTTTTTTATTGATTATTTCCCATTGTTTTTTGTAAAATTTGATTTAAAAAAATTCGGCCAGGAGTTGTTCGAATAAATGATGTTTCAAAATTATTTATAGATGAATATAAATCAAAACGGTCATTAAAGATTTTTTGAACATTACCGTATTGAGTAATTTGAATTTCAATAGGTTCTTGTTTTACTAAATCTGTTTCAATAACTTGATTAAATTCTTTATTTTCAAAATCAAATGTATTTTCTGGATGACGGTATTGATCAATTTTTAATGATTTTTGAAAAATTTTTAACCAAACAATTGATTGGGAATGTAATTGATTTGTTGTGTATAATTGTAAAATTTGACTTTGATTAGAAAAATAAATATTTAATTTATTTTTCTTTAATTTTACATTTTCTGGAATATTTGTCGTTAGATAATAACAACCTAAAACCATATCTTGACTTGGAAGTAAAATCGGTTCACCTGTTGCAGGAGATAATAAATTATTTCTTGACCACATTAAATTCCATGACTCAGCACGAGCTTCATATGATAACGGAACATGGACTGCCATTTGATCTCCATCAAAATCTGCATTAAAAGCTGGACAAACTAATGGATGTAAATGAATCGCACGTCCTTTCACTAGTTTTGGTTGAAAAGCTTGAATTCCTAATCTGTGTAATGTCGGCGCCCTATTTAATAAAACTGGATGATCACGTAACACTTGTTCAAGACATTTCCAAACTTTTGGATCTTGCTTATGAATAAGATGTTTAGCACCCAAAATAGTACGTACTACATTTGTTGAAATTAATGTATGAATTAAAAACGGCTGAAATAATTCAATTGCCATTTCTTTTGGAATACCACATTCATGTAATTCTAAATGTGGCCCTACAACAATTACGGATCGTCCTGAATAATCAACTCGTTTACCTAATAAATTTTGTCTAAATCGACCTTTCTTACCTTTTAACATATCAGATAAGGATTTTAATGGACGATCATTGGCTGCGGTAATCGGATCAGAGCCGCCTTTCCCATTTTCAATTAATGAATCAACTGCTTCTTGTAATAAACGTTGAGCATATTTCAATTCATCAGATTGATTCATTAAATTTTGAGATCTCTGGTGACGTTTCATTCTATTATTACGAAATAAAACTTTTTGATAAAGTTTATTTAAATCTGATACAGCAACTTGTTCACTATCTAATTGAACAATTGGTCGTAAATCAGGTGGTAAAACTGGTAAACTTGAAAGAATTAACCATTCTGGACGCGTTTTTGTACGACGAAATTGACGAATTAATTTTAAACGTTTTAACATTCGTGCACGACGAATTAATAAATATTGTAAACGCTTTTCTTCAAAAACTAAGAAATTAGAATGACTTTCAATATCATCAATTTCTTCTTGCATTTCAAAAATTTCATGATTGATTTGTCGTTCTAATCTTGTTAAATCAATATTTTTTAATAGATTTAAGATTGCATTTGCACCAGTTAATGGCTGTTCAATATAAGTATTTGAAAAAATTTGATTTGGTAAAAAATTATAACTTGGAATTTTTTTATCAGTGCCATTGGAAGGAGATGTAGCATAATAGCGGAATAATCCTTCTTCTTCTTGTGATTCCCAAACAAATCGTTTTGATAAACCAATTAATGATAAAATATTTTCGGATTTTACAGTAGTATCTTCTTTGGATTCAATAGTAAAATTAGTTTGATTACGATTTAAATTATTTTGTTTTGTGAAGCCCACAAGATTATTATCTGATTCTTTTGTATCAGTAAATACAAAAGCGGTTGGGTCATGAAGTGATAAATTTTCCGTACAATAAATGATAGATTCAATTTTTTTACGTGGCATATCTAGAAAAACTGAAACATAACTGGGTGTTCCTTTTAGATACCAAATATGTGCAACAGGTGATGCTAATTGAATAAATCCTAATCGATAACGACGAACACGTGAAGAAACAAAATCAACTTCACATTCAGGACAATATTTTTGATTAATAATACTACGTTTTTTTCCACAAGCACATTCAAAATCTTTAACTGGTCCAAAAATTTTTTCACAAAATAACCCGCCTGGTTCTGGACGTAAAGTTTTATAATTCACTGTTTGAGGATTAGTTACTTGACCTACAATTCGACCATTTGGTAATTTACGTTCTGCCCAACGTCGAATTTGTTCAGGTGACGCTAATCCAATTCGAATTGATTCAATTCTTTTAAAATTTTCCATATAAAAAATTAAATTGTTTAATAAATTGGAACTTTAAATATTCTTTTAAAAAATATTCAAGAAATTCTTGAACATTTTTTAAAAGAATAATTTTTATTTTTTATCCAAATATGATTTGAGTGATTTTACGGTAAACGTAAAATATCAATTGGACGTCTGTAACCTTTCTCTGTAATAGCAAATACACCAATATCTAAACATAAAGATTGTAATTCACGTACTAATACTTTGAACGATTCAGGTGTTCCTAATTGCATTGGAATATTTGCTAAAATAGCGTTCATTACTTGATGACGACCTTTCATATCATCCGATTTAACTGTTAATAATTCTTGTAATGTATATGCTGCACCAAAACCTTCTAAAGCCCATACTTCCATTTCGCCTAATCGCTGTCCACCGTGCTTTGAACGACCACGTAATGGTTGTTGTGTTACCAATGAATATGGACCAGTTGAACGAGCATGGATTTTTTCATCAACTTGGTGAACTAATTTTAAAATATATGATTGACCTACAGTAACGCGCTGATCAAAAGCTTCACCGGTACGGCCATCAAATAATTTAACTTTACCTGGGAAATTTGGATCAAATAACCATTTATTTTTTGTTGATGTACGGGCTTTATATAATTTACTATAAACAAGACTACGTGACATTTGGGCACCAACAACTTCATCAAATGGTAAAATTTTATAATTTTCATTTAAATACGAACCAGCAAACCCTAATAAACATTCATAAATTTGGCCAACGTTCATTCGAGATGGTACACCTAATGGATTTAATACCAGATCTAATGGAGTCCCATCTGGTAAATATGGCATATCTGCTTGAGGTAAAATTCGAGAAATAATACCTTTATTTCCATGACGACCAGCCATTTTATCACCAACTTGCACACGTCGTTTTTCAGCTAAAAAAATTTGTACACGTTGAATTTCTTTTTTAAATGGTGTTGTTAATTCGCTTTCTAATTTAGCATCGAATTTTTTAATAAATTTTTTAACTGGATAAATCGATGGATTTGTTTTAACTAACTCATTTTCTAATAAAGTTTTGTTAGATAAATTTGTTTGAGCTAAACAAATTTGTTTAGCATTATTTTTTCTTAATTTTTTCCAATATCTAAAAGATTTTTTAGTACGACGTTTGGATAAAATTGTTCCATCGAAAGTAATAGAATTAGATTCTAAATCAGTAAAAATAGATTGATTATTTGGTAACGAATTTTCATAACAATTACCATCTTCATCAAAAATACGAATCTTAACAACACGGGCAACTAATCCTTTTGGAACTCGTAATGAAGTATCTTTCACATCTTGAACATTTTTTCCAACAATATCATAAAGTAAACGTTCATGTGGAGTTAAAGGTTTACGATGAATTGGAGTAATTTTTCCAACTAAAATATCACCTTCTTGAACCCATGAGCCTAATTTAATAATGCCTTGTTGGTTAAGTTTTTCTTTGCTGATGTTTGGAACATCCGGAATATTTTTTGTTAATTGTTCTTTACCAAATCGAGTTTCTTTAACTTCAAAATCATATTTTTCTACGTGTAACGACGTATATAAATCTTGTTGAACTAAACGTTCACTAATTAAAATTGCATCTTCAAAATTATACCCTTCCCATGGTAAATAACCAATTAAAATATTTTTACCTAATGATAATTCTCCATCTGAACTGGCAGATCCATCAGCTAATACATCACCCTTTTCAACCCATTGCCCTTCTTGAACTAATGGACGTTCAAATTGATAAGTATCTTGATTTGAACGTGAAATACTTTCTAATTTATAAGAAATAGTTTCAAATTTATATTGATTTCTTGCACTTAAATTATTTGGTTGAATTTGATCCAGTAATAGCACATTTTCATTATTAGTTAATTTTGGAATAAGATTCGTATTAGTAGTTGCTTGTGGTACTAAACTATAAATTTGAATTTCTTGACAACTAATAAATGTTACATATCCACTGAAACGTGCATTAATAGTATGTCCACAATCTGCTACAACACGAGGTTCATAACCAGTACCAACTATTGGTTTTTCTGGTTTTAATAATGGAACCGCTTGACGTTGCATATTTGAACCCATTAATGCACGGTTTGCATCGTCATGTTCAAAAAATGGAATTAAAGAAGTTGCAACTGAAATCATTTGTAAGGAAGAAAGGGCTAAAAAATCGATAGAGGTGGATTTAATATTCCAAAAATCTTGTTGTTTTCGACTCGGTAAAATTTTGTTATCCAAGAATGATAATTGATCAATTTTTAAATCACCAGGTGCAACAAAATAATTTTCTTCTTGATCTGCACTTAAATAAAAAATTTCATTTTGCGCTTGTCCTTTAAAAACTTTTCTAAATGGACTTTCTAATAAACCATCAGGATTAATACGAGTAAACGTTGCTGGTGAATTTACTAAACCAGCATTTTGTCCTTCAGGTGTTTCAATTGGACAAATACGACCATAATGGGTTGGGTGAATACCACGAATTGCCATTCCTGCTGTTTCACGACTTACTCCAGAAGGTCCTAATGATGTGAAACGACGTTTATGTGTAATTTCAGCTAAGGGATTCGTTTGATCTAAAAATTGTGATAATTGACTTGATCCAAAAAATTCACGAAATGAAGCATTAACAGGTTTTGTTGTTACTAAATTTGATAAATTTAGTAAAGATGTTGGGCGACGGAAACGTTCACGAACAACTTTTTCAAAACGTGTTAAACCAATAGCTAATTGATTTTGAATTAATTCTCCTGACGCACGAATACGGCGATTTTTTAAATGATCAATATCATCAATAGCAGCATTTCCTAAAAATACTTCATTTAATTCTTCAATAATTTTAAAAATATCTTCAGTTGTTAAAATGCCATGTGTGATTGGTGTATTTAAGTTGAATCTTTGATTCAAACGTTGTCTTCCTAATCGTCCTAAATCATAAGTACGTGGGTTTAAAAATTTACGAAATAAAAATTTTTTACCCATATCGGGTGTAATTTCAACTAATTCACGTTTCGGGTGTGTTAAGGCATATAACGAAATTAATGCCCATTCTTCCATTGTATAATTTTGATTATTTTTTTTATCAGGCCCTTGTCCATCTTTAATTAATCCAAAATCATAACCAAGATAATTTGAGTTTTGAAACCAATCAATATTTGACAAACGTTGTGTAATGGTTGAGATATTTAAACCCATTGCAACTAATAATAAGGGCAGTGGGATTTTTGGAGTACGTTTCATACGAACATATGGTGTACCATCACCATCCATCTCAAATCGTAACCATGTTCCACGTTGTGAAATTAAATCAGCATAAACTGTTCGTCGATTTTTTCTATCAATACTATCAGCGTAATAAATACCTGGGCTACGAACCATTTGATTAATAATTACTCGAGGTGAGCCATTTAAAATAAAATGTCCACGTCGATTCATTAATGGAATGGTTCCTAATAAAATCCATTGAAAATGTGAAACTTTTTTATTTTTGTCAATTAATTCAGCTGGTAAATATAAACGACACGCATACGTACGGCCATTTGTAATTGCATTTTTAATACTATTTTCAGAACGACAAAATTGATAATAATTAGGATAAAAACGTAATGTTAAACCCGTTGTTTCATTTGTAATTTCATTATGATTTTCAATTTCTGAAATAATTCCAGATTTTAAAAACTCTTGAAAATTATTACGTTGAATATTAATGAAATCAGGAATGTGGTAAGAATTGTCTTTTAACATGTCGAATAATGAGGTGGGATTTTTAATATTTTTTATTATCTATTTAAACTAATAGTATAAATTATCCAGTATTCGTATTTCGGTTAATTTTTTTTTTAAGATTTTGTATCTAGTTTTTATAAATATTTATGTTAAAATTGAATTTATAAAAACTAACAAACTATAATGGTGGTATAGCCAAGTGGTAAGGCCGTGGATTGCAAATCCTCTATCCCCAGTTCGAATCTGGGTGCCACCTTTTATCAAGTAGATTTTATTATTAAATAAATGAAATTCAAAAAATATATATGTTATTCATTGATGCCTATTACAAATAGGATATTATTGAGAAAACAATAATAATTTTATAAGAGTATTAGACTTACTAAAATATTTAAATTTCAAAAGAATAACGAATTATTCGGATTTTTTAATGAGCTATATTAACGAATAGATTTTAAAATGAATGGGTTCACAGAATGGGATGTCTCAATAAAAAATTACTTGTCTTGCTTCTTTCCAGACCTGAGACGCTAATAATTTTTATTGAACAATACATTCTATGAACCTACCTTCAGGATATCAAGGAAATTTAAAAAAATCAAGAAGAAAAATTATTTAGTTTGAAGTAAATATATTGTTCTTTTCTTCTAGTTAGAAGAAAAGAACAAAAGAACAATTAGGCTAATAAATTAGTCTAATGGACGCATAGATAATGCTGGTTCTGTATCACGATCGATACCTTTTTCAAAACCTGCAGCAGCTGCACGTGCACGACCAGCGTGCCATAGGTGTCCAATGAAGAAGAAGAAACCTAAAACGAAGTGAGAACAAGCTAACCAACTACGTGGTGATACATAGTTAATTGCGTTAATTTCTGTTGCTACACCACCTACAGAGTTTAAAGAACCTAACGGAGCGTGAGTCATGTATTCAGCAGCACGACGTTCTTGCCATGGTTGAACATCATTCTTAAGTTTGTTTAGATCTAAACCGTTTGGACCACGTAATGGCTCTAACCAAGGACCACGGAAATCCCAGAAACGCATAGTCTCACCACCGAAGATAATTTCACCAGTCGGAGAACGCATTAAGTATTTACCTAAACCAGTTGGACCTTGAGCAGATGCAATGTTAGCACCTAAACGTTGGTCACGAACTAAGAATGTGAATGTTTGAGATTGAGAAGCTTCTGGACCAGTTGGACCGTAGAATTCACTTGGGTATGCAGTGTTGTTAAACCAAGAGAAAGTACAAGCAATAAAACCAAAACAAGAGATTGCAGCTAAACTGTAAGATAAGTAAGCTTCACCAGACCATACGAAAGCACGACGAGCCCAGCCCCATGGTTTAGTTAAAATGTGCCATAGACCACCAAAGATACATAATGTACCAATCCAAATGTGACCACCGATAATGTCTTCCATGTTATCAACACTTACAACCCAACCGTCACCACCAAATGGAGATTTTAGTAAGTAACCAAAAATTACACCTGGGCTAACTGTTGGATTTGTAATAGTACGTACATCACCACCACCAGGTGCCCATGTATCGTAGATACCACCAAAGTATAGAGCTTTCCATACTAGAAGCCATGCACCAAATCCTAGAACAACTAAGTGAATACCTAGAATTGTAGTCATTTTGTTTTTGTCTTTCCAAACATAACCGAAGAATGGGTAAGACTCTTCAAGTGTTTCAGGACCAATTAAAGAGTGGTAAACACCACCAAAACCTAAAACTGCAGAGGAAATTAGGTGTAAAACACCAGAAACGAAATAAGGGAAAGTGTCGATAACTTCACCACCCGGACCTACACCGTAGCCTAATGTTGCTAAGTGAGGTAATAGAATTAAACCTTGTTCATACATTGGTTTTTCTGGAACGAAGTGTGCAACTTCAAATAAGTTCATTGCACCAGCCCAGAAAACGATAAGACCTGCGTGTGCTACGTGTGCACCTAAAAGTTTACCAGATAAGTTGATTAGACGAGCGTTACCAGACCACCAAGCAAAACCTGTACTTTCTTGATCACGACCACCTACAGTAAGAGTACCATTAAAGAGCGTTTCCACGTGGTAATACCTCCTCAGGGAATACTAGTTTCTCATGCGGCTGATCTTGAGCAGCCATCCAAGCACGAATACCTTCGTTTAGAAGAATGTTCTTAGTATAGAAAGTTTCAAATTCAGGGTCTTCAGCAGCACGGATTTCTTGAGATACGAAATCGTATGCACGTAAGTTTAATGCTAAACCTACAACACCTAAAGCACTCATCCATAAACCTGTAACAGGTACAAATAACATGAAGAAGTGTAACCAACGTTTGTTAGAGAATGCTACACCAAAGATTTGAGACCAGAAACGGTTCGCTGTAACCATGGAGTATGTTTCTTCTGCTTGTGTTGGGTTAAATGCACGGAATGTGTTTGCACCGTCACCATCTTCAAATAAAGTGTTTTCAACAGTTGCACCGTGAATAGCACATAGAAGAGCAGCACCTAAAACACCTGCAACACCCATCATGTGGAATGGGTTTAATGTCCAGTTGTGGAAACCTTGGAAGAATAAAATGAAACGGAAAATAGCCGCTACACCAAAACTAGGTGCAAAGAACCAACCAGATTGACCTAATGGGTAAATTAAGAATACAGATACAAATACAGAAATTGGTGCAGAGAATGCAATTGCGTTGTATGGACGAATACGTACAGAACGTGCAATTTCAAACTGACGTAGCATGAAACCAATTAAAGCAAATGCACCGTGTAGTGCTACGAAAGTCCAAAGACCACCTAGTTGACACCAACGAGTGAAGTCACCTTGTGCTTCTGGACCCCATAATAATAGTAGGGAGTGACCCATACTGTTAGCTGGAGTAGATACTGCAGCTGTTAAGAAGTTACAACCTTCTAGGTAAGAACTAGCTAAACCATGTGTGTACCAAGATGTTACAAACGTAGTACCTGTGAACCAACCACCTAATGCCATGTATGCAGTAGGGAATAATAATAAACCAGACCAGCCTACGAAAACGAAGCGGTCACGACGTAGCCAGTCATCCATTACATCAAAAAGGCCACGCTTTTCAGCAGATTTACCAATCGCAATAGTCATAGCGATTTTTCTCCAAATTTTTTTTTTTTTATCAATTATTTTCCAGATAGAAATTTCGTTCAAAATTTGAACTTCATTTATATTAGAAGACAATTAGATTAATAATGTAAAAATTAAATTTTTAAACATTTAGAAGATAATTATAAAAATAAAAATGGTAGTCATTGAATTTATTTTGTAATAAATAGCAATTAACTAACTTTTTTATCCAAAATTGTTTTTATTTATTATAAACTATTGAGTTTTATAAAAAAGTTTTTTATTTTATCTAATTTTTTATCATAATAGATTTATAAATCCAATTTAATTATTTTTTTGAAAAGAGATTTTTAAATCTCTTTTCAAGAAATTGTTATATCAAAATATAACAGTAATACAAATTTTTTAAAATATTTAAAAAATTATAAAATCAACTAAATGTTTAATTGATCTCCACGACGGTATTGTAAATATGCTGTTACAAAAAGACCGCCAATTGTTACTGGTACTAGACCTAGAACAATACCAGATAAAAGTGGTTCTACCATAATAAAATAAATTTATCTTTTCAATTAGATTAATTTTGTTTTTAACAGACCAAAATATAGTACAACTGTAAAGCCAAGAGCACCAATTAAAAGGCCAGTATAAGCTAGAATAGTTAACATAACGTAAAAAGTTCCTTATTAAATAAAATTTTTATTTTTTTGACAAAAAAAATTAGAAGTTCATTTCTGCTAATTGAACTTTTTCGTATTGTTTCTTCTTCAGAACTAACATTACTTGAGTTAATAATGCACCTACGAAGAATACTAACATACCTTGAATTCGAGCTGGGTTTTGTAGAACGATTTCAGTTTCTGTTTGACCAAAACCACCAACGTTTGGATTGTTTGTAAGTGGTTGAGCATTAGTAACTGTGTCACCTACTTTAACAATAACAGTTGGACCTGCTGGAATGTTTTCTGTTACAGAATCACCAGATGCTGTTTGGATTACAACATTAGAAGCACCTTTTTCATCTACTGCAATATCTGTGATTTTACCTGCTTCAGATGCTGTGTAGATATTGTTGTTACTCTTAGAACCGTCTGGATAAACTTGACCACGACCACGGTTACCACCTACATAAATAGGGTATTTCACATAGTGAATGTCAGAGTTTGTTGCTGGATCTGGAGATAAAATTGGGAATGTTAATTCTGTTCCTTTTTTAGCTGGCCATGGACCAATAACTAAAATGTTTTTACGGTTTTCACTGTATGGAGTAAAGAATAATTTACCAACTTTTTTCTTCATTTCTTCAGGAATACGATCTGCCGGAGCTAATTCAAAACCTTCTGGTAAGATTAAAACTGCACCAATATTAAGTGCACCTTTTTTACCATTTGCTTGAACTTGTTTAAGTTGCTCATCTACTGGAACTTTAACAACAGCCTCAAAAACTGTGTTTGGTAATACAGCTTGTGGAACTTCAATTTCAACTGCTTTTTGTGCTAAGTGACAGTTTGCACAAACAATACGACCGTTTGGTTCGCGTGGATTTTCAAAGTTTTGTTGTGCAAAGATAGGATATGCTTTTGCTGAAGAAACAATACTAAATCCTAAAAACAGGCTTAGAACTGCGTTTAAAATATTTTTTTTCATATCTTCATTTAAGATTACTAATAATTATTTAATTTTCTTCCCTGATAGTAATTCTTTGATTTAATCTATTTTTATCGTATCGTACGTTAATTAAAAAAGCAAAAGGCTTTTAATTACTAATATGTAATATTATTTGTTTTAACAAAAAATAATTCCAACTATATTTAAGTTGAGGTTATAAAACCTCAACTTAAATACAGTTGGAATAAAATTTATGCAATCGCATCTTTTTCAATGTATAAGAAAAGAGCTGCCATTGCAACTGCTGGAAATACTAAACCTACTAATGGTACTAAAATAGATGGTAAAAATGAAGCTGCCATAAAAATTTTAAAGTTTCTAATTATGATATAAATTTCAAATGAAAATCCTCTAATTTCTACTTATATTGTATAAGTAGAAATTTTGTGAATCAATTTAAAATAAAAGTATCTTTTTTTTTTTCAGTTATATATAATATGATACAAAAATAAAAAAAAATAAAATGAATCTAACAATAATCTTTTGTTCAAATTTTTTTTAATAAAAAAAATTTGTATTATTCATCGATTTCAAAAACAGAGCAGAAAATCTCGCGTACTTTATCACCAGAATCAATTGTCTCTAATGGATCTTTTCTTAAACGGTGACGTAAACAAAGTGGAATAACACGATAAATATCGTCAACTGTTACTTCGTTGCGACCTTCAAAACACGCTAATGCTTTTGCTGCACGATTTGTAACTAAATCTCCACGTAAACCATCAACATTTAATTCAGAACAAATTTGAGAAATTTTCACACGATATTCATAGTCAATGCTAATTTCTTTTAAACGACGACGAGCATCTGCTAATTTATCTGTTAATGTTGTTTGAGATTCATTGTAACTAGTACGGAATTCTGTAGGGTTTTCGTCGAATGTTGCTCGTTGTTCTACAATTTGAACACGTAATTCCGGTTCTTTTACTGTTCCAATTTGTGCGTGCATACCAAATCGGTCTAATAATTGTGGACGAAGTTCACCTTCCTCTGGGTTTCCGGAACCAACTAAAATAAAGCGAGCAGGGTGACTAATTGAAATACCTTCACGCTCTACAGTATTCCAACCAGATGCTGCGGAGTCTAATAAAACATCAACTAAATGATCATCTAATAAGTTTACTTCATCAACATATAAAATACCACGGTTCGCTTTTGCTAATAAACCTGGTTCAAAAGCTTTCACACCTTCTGTTAATGCTTTTTCAATATCAATGGTACCACAAACACGATCTTCTGTTGCACCTAATGGTAAATCAACCATGTTAATTTTCTTTTTAACAACGTTAAGAGGTTCATTTGCACGTGCTTTTTGGCGTACTTCATCACTCATTAATTCTGGATCATTCGGATCAGAGTTAAACGGATCGTTTTCTACAACATCAATTTGGGGTAATAGATCAACTAGCGCACGAACAGTTGTGGATTTTCCTGTACCACGATCACCCATAACCATTACACCACCAATTTTTGGATCAATAACGTTTAATAGTAATGCTAATTTCATTTCCTCTTGACCAACAATAGCTGTAAAAGGAAAAACTGGTCTTGCTTCTGTATTAGTTTCCATAAGATATAATTTAAGTAAGTCTTTTTTAATTTAATTTAATTTATTTTTTTATGATAGAAAAATTAAATTATACAATTTTTCGAAAAAAAAAAATTCAATAGAGATATTTGCACATTGGATTTAAATAATATTTTCCTTAGACAATCGAATTTATAATTTTCATGTTAATTAAAATATTATATATTTTAATATATAATACTTTATTTTTTAACTAATATCTAGTGTTTTGATTAGACCTGACCGGACTCGAACCGATGACTCGCTGCTTGTAAGGCAGCTACTCTACCAACTGAGTTACAGATCTATAATTCTTCAAGCCTGATATCGGAGTCGAACCGATAACCTTCGGTTTACAAGACCGATACTCTGCCAATTGAGTTAACCAGGCTTTACTAAAATATATAATAAAAAAATCTTTAAAAAAAAGCAAGGCCTAAAAAAAAAAATAATTTGTTATAATATATAGCATAGTAGCTTATAAAAAATAAATAGTTTTTAAATATGTTAACATTAAAAATTTTTGTATACACAGTTGTAACTTTCTTTATTTCTTTATTTATCTTTGGTTTCTTATCTAATGACCCAGGTCGTAACCCAGGTGGTGGATCCGTAGACTAAAATTCAAATACAAGAACTTATTATTCCATGTCCTGAACATGGAATAATAAAATATAAAAAAACTTAATAGTAATTTATTTTATAAATTAAAAAGGTTTTTAATAAACTAAGCACGACCAGTCATTTTCAACCAGTTTTGAGCTTCAATATAATTTGTGGGAGCTAAGCGAATTGCTTCATTCCAATAATCTGCAGCTTTATCAAATAAAATTTTTGCAATTTCCATTTGATTATTTTCAATTGCTTGTTCACCACGATAATGATAAATAACTGCAATATTATTTAATGCTTGTGGTAAAGATGGGTTACGTTCTAAAGCTTGGTAATAGTATTCTAATGCACGAGCATGTTCACCATTACTAGTATGGATTAACCCGATATTATATAGAATATAACTACGATCGTATGCATCAATTTCTAAACGCAAAGCTTCATAATAGTTTTGAAGAGCTTCAGCATATTCACCTTCTGATTGTGCTGACATTCCATCACGATAATAACTAAATGCTTGTTTTTCACGTTTTGTTGTTGGCAACACATTTAATAAAATATCTGCCACAACAGTAAAAGTTTTATCGATAAAATTATCGTTTCGTTGAGATCTTGGCATAAATATAAATTTTGTATTGGTTTGCTTTTAGTATTAATAATACTCGATTTTTTAATGAAATCAAAAAATTTTTAAACAATTTCCTATAATGTTAAAAAAAATAAATTGCATCTAGCAGGATTTGAACCCGCCTAAAACCAATTATGAGTTGGCTGCCTAAACCACTCGGCCATAGATGCATTTAAAAATTATTTTTGTTTTATTAAAGTATGGAGTTGGCGGGAATTGAACCCACGTCCAGAATAAAAATTATTTTCTTTTGTCACAATTATTTAGCTAATTTGACCAAATTAGCATGGAAATAAAAAAATTAAAATTTAAAAAGAAAACTTTTTAGAAATAAAAGAAAAATCGCAATTAAGCAACAACAGCTGCTTGGCGAGAAAAAGGAACAATGTTATTGCCGATTAAAAAAGAGAATGTATTGCTAAGAAAAAAACTTTGAAAATATTCTGTCGAAACCAAATCAACCCCAAACATACATTTTTCTGATGGACTATCTTTATTTTAATTCTAAAGCGAAGATTTCGTCAACCCTGTCGTAATTAAATACTTTTTTATTACATTATGTTTTTTAAATTTATTCCTTTCTTCCAGCTGGAAGAAAGGAAAATAATTAAGGAAAAATCCAGAATTATAATGTGTCAACTGTGTCAAATTCGAATTTAATTTCTTTCCAAACTTCACAAGCAGCAGCTAGTTCTGGAGACCACTGACAAGCAGCACGAATAACGTCACCACCCTCACGAGCTAGGTCACGACCTTCGTTACGAGCTTGAGTACAAGCCTCTAGAGCTACACGGTTTGCAGCAGCACCAGGAGCGTTACCCCAAGGGTGACCTAAAGTACCACCACCGAACTGTAGACAAGAGTCATCACCGAAGATCTCAACTAGAGCAGGCATGTGCCATACGTGAATACCACCAGAAGCTACTGGCATTACACCTGGAAGAGAAGCCCAGTCTTGAGAGAAGAAAATACCACGGTTACGGTCTTTTTCTACGTAGTCATCACGCATTAAGTCTACGAAACCTAAAGTAATTTCACGTTCACCTTCTAGTTTACCTACAACTGTACCAGAGTGTAAGTGGTCACCACCGGATAGACGTAAAGCTTTAGCTAATACACGGAAGTGAATACCGTGGTTACGTTGACGGTCAATTACAGCGTGCATTGCACGGTGAATGTGTAATAATAAACCGTTGTCACGACAGTAGTGAGCTAAGGAAGTGTTAGCTGTGAAACCACCAGTTAGGTAATCGTGCATTACGATCGGTACACCGAAGTCACGAGCACACTCAGCACGTTTCATCATTTCTTCACAAGTAGCTGCAGTAGCGTTTAAGTAGTGACCTTTAACCTCACCAGTTTCAGCTTGAGATTTGTAAATCGCTTCAGATACGAATAAGAAACGGTCACGCCAACGCATGAATGGTTGAGAGTTTACGTTCTCGTCATCTTTAGTGAAGTCTAAACCACCACGTAAACATTCGTATACTGCACGACCGTAGTTTTTAGCGGATAAACCTAGTTTAGGTTTAATAGTACAACCTAATAAAGCACGACCATATTTGTTTAATTTGTCACGCTCAACTTGGATACCGTGTGGAGCACCTTGGAAAGTTTTACAGTAAGCAGCGGAGATACGAATATCTTCTAAACGTAGTGCACGTAAAGCTTTGAAACCAAATACGTTACCTACGATAGATGTGAATAAGTTAGTAACAGAACCTTCTTCGAATAAGTCGATTGGGTAAGCTACGTACGCGATGTACTGATCTTGTTCACCTGGAACTGGCTCGATGTCGTAACAACGACCTTTGTAACGGTCTAAAGATGTTAAACCATCAGTCCATACAGTTGTCCAAGTACCTGTGGAAGATTCAGCAGCTACAGCAGCACCTGCTTCTTCTGGTGGTACACCTGGTTGAGGTGTCATACGGAACGCAGCTAGAATGTCTGTTTCAGCTGGGTTGTATTCTGGAGTGTAGTATGTTAGACGGTAGTCTTTAACACCGGCTTTGAATCCAGCACTTGTTCTTGTTTCAGTTTGAGGAGCCATAAGTCTTCTTCCTGTTTCTGATTTCAAATCATCTAATCTACTCGAATAATTATTTTGATTACTAATATTAAGTAATAAAATAAAAAAAACTTTTTGTTTTAAGAATATCATTAATATTAATTAATTAAAAATAAAAAAACATAGAAAATTATTTTTTAAAAATATAGAATTTAATTTTCTTTTTTTATTGCACAAATATTTTTTTTTTGTTTTACTTCAATGATAAGCACTAATCTTAAATCTATTGTTTTAAAACATTCTAATTATAATTTTGTAATTTTTAATGTATATTTTAAATATCATGGCAACAAGGTATTGAAAATTAACTAATTAGTATTACATGATTATTTTTTTACTTGTGCTTAAACTTCTTTTTTAAAAAATTAGAAAAAAATTTATCTAAGGATTTCATATATGACAGCATCTGTAGAAGCAAAAAGTATTGGTCGTATTACACAAATTATCGGTCCCGTACTTGACGTTACATTCCCAGCAGGAAAATTACCTAACATTTATAACGCTTTAGTTGTAAACGGTAAAAATGAAGCAGGCACAGAAGTTTCTGTAACATGTGAAGTACAACAATTATTAGGTGACAACTGTGTACGTGCGGTTGCAATGAGTGCAACTGACGGTTTAATGCGTGGTATGGATGTTATCGATACTGGTAACGCATTAACAGTACCAGTAGGTAAACCAACATTAGGTCGTATCTTTAACGTTTTAGGTGAACCAGTAGATGAAAAAGGTAATGTTGATACTAAAGATGGCTTACCAATTCACCGTTTAGCTCCTGAATTCGTTGATTTAGATACAAAATTATCTATTTTCGAAACAGGTATTAAAGTTGTAGATTTACTAGCTCCATACCGTCGTGGTGGTAAAATTGGTTTATTCGGTGGTGCAGGTGTAGGTAAAACTGTACTAATTATGGAATTAATCAACAACATCGCAAAAGCACACGGTGGTGTTTCCGTATTTGGTGGTGTAGGTGAACGTACACGTGAAGGTAACGATTTATACATGGAAATGTGTGAATCTGGCGTTATTAACATGAACAATTTATCTGAATCTAAAGTAGCTTTAGTTTATGGACAAATGAACGAACCGCCTGGTGCTCGTATGCGTGTTGGTTTAACAGCATTAACAATGGCAGAATACTTCCGTGATATTAATAAACAAGACGTTTTATTATTCATTGATAACATTTTCCGTTTCGTACAAGCAGGTTCTGAAGTTTCTGCATTATTAGGTCGTATGCCATCTGCAGTAGGTTACCAACCTACATTAGCAACAGAAATGGGTGGTTTACAAGAACGTATTACATCTACTAAAGATGGTTCTATTACATCTATTCAAGCTGTATACGTACCTGCGGATGACTTAACTGACCCAGCTCCAGCTACAACATTCGCTCACTTAGATGCAACAACAGTATTATCTCGTGGTTTAGCATCTAAAGGTATTTACCCAGCAGTAGATCCGTTAGATTCTACTTCTACAATGCTACAACCATGGATCGTTGGTGAAGAGCACTACTCTACTGCACAAAATGTAAAACAAACTCTACAACGTTACAAAGAATTACAAGATATTATTGCAATTCTAGGTTTAGATGAACTTTCTGAAGAAGACCGTTTAACAGTAGCTCGTGCACGTAAAATTGAACGTTTCTTATCTCAGCCATTCTTCGTTGCTGAAGTTTTCACAGGTTCTCCTGGTAAATATGTAAGTTTAGCAGATTCTATCCGTGGTTTTAACATGTTACTATCTGGTGAAGTAGATGAATTACCAGAACAATCTTTCTACTTAGTTGGTGATATTGAAGAAGCTATTGCAAAAGCTGAAACATTAAAATAATGTTAAGCAATTTTAATGATCCAAGTTAAACTTGGGTCATTAATAAATGAAAAAAGTCTAAACGATATTTTTATGAGTTTAAAAGTTTGTATCATGACTCCAGATCAAATTTTCTGGAACAAAGAAGTTGAAGAAATTATTCTTCCAACAAATACTGGTCAAATGGGTGTTTTAACAAACCATGCTCCAGTTATCACAGCTTTGGATATTGGTGTAATGTCTATTCGTACACAAAATGAATGGACTCCAGTAGCATTAATGGGTGGTTTCGCTTTAGTTAAACAAAACCAAGTAACTGTATTAGTAAATGAAGCAGAATCTATCAAAGATGTTGATGTAGATACTGTTGAAACATTATATGAACAAGCCCGTGAAAAATTAGAAGCAGCAACAACAGAAAAAGATAAAGTTGAAGCAAATTCTGTATTTAAACGTGCAAAAGCAAGATACCAAATGGTAAAACAAGAAGGGTCAAACTAATTGTTTTTTGTTTCTTATTTTCCAGAATTTTAAAATTCTGGAAAATATAAAGTAGTTTTATATAAAAAATTAACGTTGATTAAAAAAAAAAATACGTTATCATAAAACAAAAAAGAACTTATTTTTTCTGTTTAAAGTTTTATTAATATAAAAGACTAAAAAAAATCTATTTTAATAGTTAGTTTTCTCAAATGCTATGAATTAATTGAAATATAATAGCAAATTTTTTTGAAAAAAATTTATTATTAGACATAAAAAAACTAGACAGTTTTTTATTTATTAGTATAAAAAAAGGAGTCTATATATGGCAAGATATCGTGGTCCACGTTTAAGAATTGTACGTCGTTTAGGTGAATTACCTGGATTAACAACAAAAACAACGACAAGAACAAGTACACCTGGTCAACATGGTGCAAATGCAAAAAAACCATCTCAATATGGTATTCGATTACAAGAAAAACAAAAATTACGTTACCATTATGGTGTAAAAGAATCACAGTTAATGCAATATGTAAAACAAGCAAAACGTACTCGTGGTTCCACAGGTGAAGTGTTATTACAACTTTTAGAAATGCGTTTAGATAATGTTGTTTTCCGTTTAGGTATGGCGCCAACAATTAGTGCAGCTCGTCAATTAGTAAGTCATGGTCACATTTTAGTAAACGGTAAAAAAGTTGATATTGCTAGTTTTAATTGTAAACCAAAAGATACAATTTCTGTTCGTCAACGTAAGCAATCACAAGATTTAGTAAAAGCAAATCTAGAACAGAAACAAAATCGTATGCTACCACCACATGTAAGTTTTAATGAACAAAGCTTAGTTGGAGTAGTAAACAATATTGTAAGTCGTGATTGGGTTGGGTTAGAATTAAACGAACTTTTAATTATTGAGTTCTATTCTCGTAAATTATAATTCGTTTATCAATTTAATATTTTTTGATATTTTCAGATATACTTCTTTCTTTTATTGAAAAGAAAGAAGTAGACTATACAAAATCGGATTTAACAATCGGAAAGGGAGGGATTCGAACCCTCGGTAGCTTTCACTACATAGACGTTCCAGGTCTACACCTTAAACCACTCGGACACCTTTCCTAATTAATAGATAATTTTAAATATCTTTTTGTAAAATATATGATAATATACTTTTGTCTTTATTGCAAGATTAAACTTTTTTATTACTGCAAAATACTTTCAATCCGTAAATTTACAATGTCAATCCATTAAAAAAAGTTGAATGATAAAAATAAGAATATCGATTATTGAAAAAATATGCCATTTTTTCTATTGGTTCATTGGGGATAGAGGGACTTGAACCCTCACAGTATTACTACTGACGGATTTTAAGTCCGTCGCGTCTACCAATTCCGCCATATCCCCGGCAGTTTTTCTAAAAAAAGTATAGCATAAATTTTAAAATAAACAAATTTTATTCTCTTGTGTTTTTTACATTTTTTTGTTAGTATTTCTATTATTGAAAAAGGGTCGATGCTCGAGTGGTTAATGAGGTCGGTTTGTAAAACCGATGGCTATGCCTACACTGGTTCAAATCCAGTTCGGCCCAATACTAATTACTATATCTAAAAAAAACTATTAAGTTTTGTTGCGAATCTTTTAAAAACAGATTACTATAGAATAACCAACAAAAAAATAGAGCTTATCGTCTAAGGGATAGGACAGGGATCTTCTAAGTCTCTAATGTAGGTTCGAATCCTACTAAGCTCAATATTAAAGTTAAAAGCTGCGTTTAAAGTAAAAAAATGAAATGATATTCTACCCTTAACTTCTATACCAATTTTAAAATAAAAATAGAAAAAATATTCTTTAGTACATAATATTTCTATTAAATGAAATAAATCTGACATTTTTGATTTAATATATTAAATTTAAATAATTTTTTTCATTTTTTATTCAATTAAAAATAAAATTTTTGTAAAATTGTAAATAATTTTTTTTTTTACAATTTTTACTATGCCGAATCTGATTTTTTAATGATATTATTATTAATATGTAATCAAAAAAATATTTGAAAAATTTATATGTCTATACTTGCTTGGATTGAAAACCAAAGAAAATTAAATTTATTAAAAACACCCAAATATATTGAAGCAACATCTGAAACTGGACAAGGTTTATGGACACGTTGTGATAATTGTGGCGTTATTTTATATATCAAGCATTTAAAACAAAATCAACGTGTTTGTTTCGGCTGTGGTTATCATTTACAAATGAGCAGTTACGAACGTATTGATTCTTTAATTGATGCTGGTACATGGCGCCCATTGGATGAAATGCTTTCACCAGGAGACCCATTAGAATTTAAAGATCAAAAATTATATACTGAACGTCTTCGTGATGCACAATTACGTACAGGATTACAAGATGGTGTACAAACAGGTACAGGACTAATTGATGGTATTCCTGTTGCACTTGGAGTTATGGACTTTAATTTCATGGGTGGTAGTATGGGTTCGGTTGTTGGTGAAAAAATCACACGTTTAATCGAATATGCAACTCAAGAAGGATTAGCATTAATTTTAGTTTGTGCTTCTGGTGGTGCACGTATGCAAGAGGGTATTTTTAGTTTAATGCAAATGGCAAAAATCTCTGCTGCTTTACAAAATCACCAAACAAATGCAAATTTACTTTATATTTCTGTTTTAACATCACCAACAACAGGTGGGGTTACTGCTAGTTTTGCAATGTTAGGAGATTTAATTTTTGCGGAACCAAAAGCATTAATTGGTTTTGCTGGACGTCGTGTAATTGAACAAACATTACGTGAACAATTACCAGATGATTTCCAAACTTCCGAATATTTATTACATCACGGTTTAGTTGATTTAATTGTTCCACGTTCTTATTTAAAACAAGCATTATCTGAAACAATCACATTCCATAAAAATGCTCCGTTTAAATGTCTTGGTACAATCAATCATGGAGTACAATTACCAAATAATTTAGTTTCCCAAGAACATGTAAATCGTTCTTTATCAAAAAAATCTGATACATCATATACAAATTTAGTTGAAACATTTGAAGAATTATTACAAGTAACAAATTCAAAAACAAATCTTGAAATTATTATTAAAAACAAAAATTCTTCAATTTCAAATGGATTTGGAAATGAAAAAATCTTTTGGCAAGCAAATTATAAAAAAACTGA
>Ga0181591_10000557_pt1 | contig 30268 bp, 21 predicted proteins | sample 071ome_33_FD_133757 | JGI IMG/M metagenome (GOLD analysis project Ga0181591, IMG submission 133757) | Coastal salt marsh microbial communities from the Groves Creek Marsh, Skidaway Island, Georgia - 071412AT metaG (megahit assembly) | ecosystem: Environmental > Aquatic > Marine > Intertidal...
ACTAGACATTTTTGCAACTTTTGCTGCTAGTTCTGGGTTAGTATTTTTAAGCGCTTTTGTCATTCCGGCACGCATACCTGAAAAATTTTCTATTCCTTTTAACCAAGCAGCCATTTTGTCTGGTTTAATTGCTTTAAAAGCATCTGGAAGTTCTTGTGAAGCTCTTTTTGCAATGTTTTCTCCCGACTCAGCTGCTAACCTCCCAATATCGTCTAGAACGTTTTGTCTCAAAAGGTTTATTCTCTTTGGGTCTAATGCCACTCTTAATTCTTGCTGAACACGTGTTGCGTTTTTAAGTTGACTGGCAACTTTTGCTTGTTTAGACCCTACAGTTGCCAATTCTCTTTCAGCTTTAACAGCAGCTTCGGCAGCGTCATCAAATGATTTTTGTGCAGTCTTTATAACAGTTTCTAATCCTTCATCACCTACTTCTCCAGCTAATTTTAGTGCATCATCAGAATGTTTTGCTAACTCTTCTGTTATTTCAGAAGCAGCTTTACCTTCGACCTTAATAGCTGACTTTGTAAACTTTCCAAAAAATCCTAACATTGATTTTAGTTTTTGCAATAAACTTAAGTAAATTTCAAAACCCGGTATTTTACTAGCTATTTCTTTTCCTGCAGGTGTTTCAAAAAACTTAACAATATCATCAATTTTATCAGAAAACTTCATTGCCCCATCAGCAGCTTTAGCTGCAGCAGGGGCTTTTGCGACAGTTTCAGCTGTTTCAGCAACTATTTTTTCTGCCGCCGGTCCTTTTTTAAAAAAGTTAGCAAAAAACTTTCCTATTAATCCTTCAGCTTTAAAAAGACCAAAAAATACTTTAAACGGTTTAAGTAAAAGATTGCCTATTGCTGATAGAGCTGCTCCGACCGGTCCTATGACGGTACCAGCAGTCATAGCTGCTGAGAGAGTTTCAAAAAAAGCAGTAAGTTTTTCTCCTTTTCGCCAAGCGTTAATTGCTCTAACAGTGTAATAAAGTGTTCCGCCGGCGGCAATTGCTTGTCCTAATAGTGGAACAGCACTTAGCACTTTTGCAGAAGTTCCGGCCATAATACTTAAGTCGACGCCTAGATCTTTCATTAGGCCCTCACCAATCAAAACGCCTCCTTGCTGATTTGTTATTGATTCAGTTAGACTGTCAATCATTACCTTATTTTTTCTATAAAACGTTTCTAATTTTACTCTTTCTAACAAAATATCATCATAAGCATAATTATATAGTGATCGTATTTGATCATGATCGGTCTGAAACCACTGAATTATGTCTAAATTATTTGCCGTAGATTCAATTACATATTCCATGTTTAAAGCTGACATTATTTCCTCGTTAATCTATGCTATTAATTATTAAGATAGAAACAAAAAAACCCGGCAATAATGCCGGGTTTAAGAATAATGACTAGTTAGTATATTAACTCATTAAGTCAGAAAAAGCATCATCTAGGCTAGAATAACTTTTCCCTTCACTATCTTCATCACTAGAATTAGAGGAAGTTTCATTACTACTATTCCATTCAGATCCAGTACTCTCTGCTTCTTCTTCGCCATTTAACCAGTTATTAATAATATTGCTAAGCTCGTCATATGACTTAAGTCCAAAAATATCATTAATATCTGGAATTCCGTCTACCCATTCTTTGGCTTCTTTTGAATCCTTAGAAAGTGGTGATGATTTACGAACAGGCAAGACTTCGGTTTTTGCCCACTGTTGTCCAGGTGACTTAGTACATTTAATCTTGACGTCTGTTCCAGTTTTAAGATCTGTAATATCACCATAATCTTCATCCATCATGACTGATAGTAGTGATTGGTAGACTAGTTTTCCAAATGACCATAAACGTACACCTTCACTCTCTTCACCTCTAACGATAATCGGCGCATATACACGCATCTTAGGATACAGTTTTTTGGCCATTTCATAGCTTTCTTTTGTTCCTTCATCGCGAAGCTTATTAATCAACTCTTGGATTGGGTCACGCTTACCAAACTGGCTTGGTGCAAGTAATCCTCGTTGACCGGGAATATTGTAATAGAATTGCAATTCTTTAAATGGTTGCCCGTCGTTATCAGGAAAAGAAAGAAGACGTACTTTATATTCTTGTCCTTCTTCAGGTTTCCACATTACATTTCTACTAGTAGTATTGCCGCTAAGTTTGTCTAGTTTACGTTTGATTGCTTCAAAATCAAGTGCCATTATTTCCTCCATTAATGTTTAACTTGTAATGTCCAATGTGCAATGTTTAAATTGAACTATAACATTATAGACAGTAAATGAAAGATTTATTAAAAAAAATTTTTTTATTTCACTAACAGGTGCTTCAGTATACTTCCCAAAAAGTATCACTCGCAGATGCTTTTAATAGTTTGTTCATTTTTCTATCTGTTATTCTTACAGCTGATTGAATATATTTTGAGTTTAGTCTTCTCATGGATTCGACCTTCTCATTAATGCCAATAATTATTTGATGACTATGATCAGATGCTGGTGGGCTTGATCCTGTTACACAATCGTCTTGATCATCAAAAGGAGTAGCTGTGCCTGAATAATCAAATGTGTCATTTCCATCTGGAGTAGTTTTCTTTATATAGTTTAAACTTTTTTCTATCTTGTCCCATACTCGTCTGGCACTCGTAGAAGTTCCAGCTCCATGATCTGAAGTAATTCCTGCATCTTCCTCTTGCTTAAGAACAGTGGATGCGATATCGTAAAGAAGTGATCCCATACCTTTTCTTTGAAATTTTTTGGCCACAGCAGAAAATGAAACATCATATGTCATTGGAATGCAAGGCTTTTCATTACTTGAAAGTTTATTTACAGTTACAAAACCCACCATCTCAGGTAAATTTATATTGTCTATAACAGGTGTGGCGCCATTAAAACCAACCGGTTTATAGAGATAGAAAGAATATTCTTTTCCGCCTCTTTTCTTTTCAACATAAAGAGCAACATCTGATAAGCTGGATGTATATTCTACTTCTTTTCTTTTTCGGTGATCAATATTACCTGCAGTTATTGTTGAAAGAAATTCGCGCCATCCTTCCATAATTAAATTCATACCATTAGAATTTAAGCTTTCACCTAGCGGATAACTTTTTTCTCTGTTAAACTTTTGTCGTTTTTTTCTTTGACTAGGAGTTTCTGGTTTTCCTTTGCTAGTATAACCCATTGGCGCGCCGACACCTGGGACACCACCGGCTGACATTTCATCAATCATATCATCTAAGCTTTCCAAATCATCGATATTATTTAATCTCTTTTCTGCTTGTCTATTTATCTTATTTGCCATTCTTCGATAATCGTCTTTTGGATCTTCGTTTAAGTTATATAATGTTTCAAGTAGACAGAACTTTCCGTTTCTATGAACTCTATTTTCCAATATTTCTTCTTCATCGTCTTCGAAAACTAAATCTTCTTTACTGTAGGCTAATCTTTGTTGACTTCTGGAAAAATTAGAGTCTGCATCAGACCTAGGTCCTGTCGTTAATCCCGACTTATGGGATCCAAAAGAAACACCATCAGGGCGAAATGCGCCTATTCCTAATTCATTTACTTTTTTCATACTATCCTCAATAATAAATAATTATTAAGAAATAATATTAAATTCCACTGGAATTGATATACCTGATTTCGGGCATGTTAAAGACTTGACTTTTAAAATGACTTCAATTATATTTCTATCTACACTGAATGTCATACTATCGTGAATAAAAAAATGCTTAGTCAAATTATATTTTTTGGCAAAACTATTAAAAGCCAAAGAACAAAAGTCGACAGTTGATGATTGAATCCAGTAATTAACTAAATTATTGTTGCTAGTAATTGGCCGGCCATAGTAATTAAAAACATAACCTTTTTCTTTAAATTGATTTTCAAGATTATGTTTAAGACTAGTTAAACCTAGGTTTTCTTTAATTAATTTTACCTTGTTTTCTTTGATATTCATTACTCTGGATACTGTTTTTTCATTAGCACCATATATCATTGAGAGAAAACCCCTTTTTGTGTATTCTCTATTGTTAATATCTATGCTGTATTTTTTTGCTATCCAGTTATAAACGTCATCACCTTCTAAACTTATATTTTGTGAGTTTAGATAGAAAAAAGGTTCGCAAGATTTAAAGTCAACCTCAACTAAAGTCTTACCACTTATTGTTTTTAAAATTTTTCTTTTGTCTTTTTTAAGAGTAAGAAAATTAAAACCCTTTTTAATAGTAGTTCTACCGGTAACACCAGAGTGATCGTAATGAGGAATATCTAAGATCTGATCTTTTAATAATACTGATGTAAGGTTTTTATAACATTTTACCCTATCTAGAAATGTTGAAAAATGGTAGTCATTAACTAAAGGCACAGTTTTATCAATTTCACTTTTAAGATAATCTAAATACTCTTTCGCCTTGCACTTTCCTAGAATTAATCTATAGTCAACTTTTTCATCTTCCAAGTTTAAGACGTTAAAAAATTCATTAAAGTATTCTTTTACACTTTTTATTTTATCTAAATTAGATAGAACTTTTATTGCAGAAAGATTATTAATGCTGACTGTTACACCTTTTTCAGATAATATAATATCAAAACTATTACCTGTTATTGAATAATTTTGTGTAACAATTATTTTTTGGATGCTTATTGACTTATAGACTGATTTCATGGTTAATTTATAAGCTAATTAAATTTAATTTACAATATTATTTTTCATTTATGTCAGTTATTGCGTTTGTTAATTTACTTCTAAATGAAGATATTGCACCCATATTTGAAGGTACTAATTCTAAATCAGTGTTAAATTCTCCTGCAGATATATTATGATTGACAGATTTAACTGTGTATATGTTATCTAAACTAGTATTTGTGCCAAAATCTATAAATATCGTTTGACCTCTAGACATCATAGGCATGCCGGCTAAATTTAAAGAAACAGTATTCGGAAAAACAACCACCTCTTCAAATTTACTGTCGTATGCATTACCATCTTGACCAGACTTAAGATCTCCATAAGCTTCAATAGCTAATACATTTGAAAGCTCACCAGAAGTATTTGAACTAACAGAAATTGACTTTACTGTCGAAGCAGCTGACCCATATATAACTGTTGGATAGTTTCTTTTTACAAATTCTTTCGCATCAAAAAAAGTCATTTTATTAATAACTTCATTAGATAACTCCGGATTACCTGTTATGAGCGTACGAGAATTACCGTCTGTTAAAGTTGATAATAAAGTTAAATCAGAAGGCGAAGCTACTGCTTCCTCATCGTACACATGTATTCTTAGAATTGTTTTGTTATTTTTAATACCTGTACCATTAATCTTAGCAAGAGATCCTCCTTGAATTAAGTTTTCGCTTAATCCTGCCAAAAATCCAAGCTCCTCGCCTTGATCAACATCAATTACCGGTACAGATTCAAACAACATAGTAAAGTTAGGCCTAACAAATTTAGGTTCACTAACTATTTCTTTTGACAGTCCGTCATTTCTGTAAAGATCGATACAGACCTGTTCAATTTCATCTCTTACTTTTTCTCTTTCTTTTGCAAGGTATTTTGAATAATTTTCAGCAATTAGTTTTTTTGCTTCGTTACTTATCCCTATTCCATCATAAAAATCTTTTCTTGACTGATCTGATGAAATAGCATCTCTAAACTTTTGTTTAAGTTGATTATCGTCGCCGTAGCACCTGTTAAGATAGTTATTTATTTCTTTTTCTGTATCACTATTACCTTCGCCTCTAATTAAACCTTTATTTTTAATAAGATCCAACCCAGCAAAAAACTTTTGATCATCTGTTTTTTTATCTTCTAAATTTTTTAACGTGGACAGCAAATTTGAAAAACCATAAACCGGTAAGCTTCTATCATTAAGAATTTTTCTTTCTATCATTGAAAAGAATGACTTAACAGAAATAGCTGTGTTTTTATTAACTTGTTCAACAATATCGTCTTCCAGTCTGTTTAACGGTATCGGCAAACTGGCTGTTGTATGTACTCTGCCACCACCGGCGTGGTGATTCAAAGGATAGAATATCATTTGTACTTCATCGTAAAGGCATGAACTAGCCATAGGATACCCTACGTAGTTCATTAATATTTTGCCTAATGTGGCTATGCTTTCATCTCCGCTATTACGTGAAGCCGCCTTAAGGTCTTTTTGCATCTGTTCTTCAGTAACAGCATAGCTCTGACCGGGCCCTACGCCCGTACTTAATCCTGCAAAACCAACATCTGCTAGTCTATGTAAACTGTATGTGTAAGGATCTAATTTATCGCTTCTTAAACCTTGTAGCTTTCCAAAAACTGATGCTAATAAAGTTTCTTTATTTTCTTTTTTTCTGCTGGCAGCTTTTAGTGCATTTAAAACAGCGTTGTACTCTTCGTCGTTAGTTTTTTCCTGTAACTCTATTATATTTGATTGGTCATTAGGATCAGTAGTTGTACTAAAAGATTCGTTAACCTGATCAACTATTGATTGCTGTTTTAAGACTTCACCTATTAGCCCAATGGCACGATCTTTGTCTTTATTGATAACATTATAAATTGCACTCCATTCATCCCAAGTCATGACACTTTCTAATTGCCTGGCGCTTCTTGCGTTAACTTTAATTTTCTGCCTTATTTCTGCAACTTGTTTTTTATCTTGGTTTTTGTCAAAGTTGATATCTTTTGATGCTTTAACTATTAAATCAGCTATAGAAGAAACAGGCACCATTGGCCCAGCACCGCAATGTACTCTAGAGTTTTCTCTAAATCCTTGTGCAACTAATTTAATAGTAATATCAACCGCACCGCCATCTGAAAATTTATAATCCGACCCTATAACTTGGTATACATGTATGTCTCTTAAAGCATTTAAATATTGCCCTATCGGATTTCCTGAATTAATACCTCCATCCGGGTGCGACCACCCAAACTCTATTTGAATCTTTGTGGTTGCAAATCTGTCTGAAGCTACTAGAGGAGCGATATCCTTAAGACGACTTCTATCGTGCAAAGTTAATCCTAATGTACCACTTTTTGAAGCAAGTAAACCTGTACCTTTTCCTGTAATTGATACACTAAATGATTTAAGCGACATAAAAGGTGCAATTGGTTCATAAACTTGATTATTGTTATTTTGATTTGAAAATCCGTTTTTAATTTTTAACGGCTCTTCACTGTTTATGTACACAGAATAGTCTGTTGATTTTGATACATTGTTAATATTTGCATTTGCCATTGTTTGCGGCGATGTAAATATGTCCATAAAGCTAGTTTTTGTATTTTGATTTAACTCTTCTTTAAAAATATCCTCAGCATTTAAACTATCTGAACCTATTCCGCCCATAGAAGAAAAACTGCCATCACTTTCCTGCTTGACAAATCGCATAAAAGAAGGCATGCTCATTTCATTAATTCCTGGCTTAAACTCTTCTGATATAATTTTAATATCTAAATAAGGGACACATCTTGTCAGCTCTAATGTAGGAATTCCGCCTAAGAATATAGGCAAATGAGAAGATTGTCTAGCGTTAATTCCTATATTGGGTGTGCGTACGACGTAAGAATTAAGACTAGGCGTCACTCTAGATGGATCAGAAGTATCAAAAATACCTAAGTCAGCGTTTATTGAATCCTCAGAAGATCTTGTAGCAAGTATTTCTTTTACAGGATTACCGTTAGAATCTTTAATTGGTTTGTTTTCACTGTCTAATTTTTCTTTTCTGTTAATTTCAGTGATGTTAACGTAGGGTAGTATTTGAGTAACTGATATTTTTGTCGGACTGTCGTCACTTTCGTTTGCTTTGTATTTTAAAATTGCCGAGGAAAAATTCTTAGGCTTGTTTGATGTATCGTCCGCGTCTGTTGAAAATCCTACTTCTAAAATGCTATTTTCAATTATACCTTCTTCATTAGTCTGAAAAGTTGCAACAGGTGAGAGAATATTAATATATTCGTGCATTTTATCAAAATCATATACGTTTCTTAATTGTGACGCTCGTGAAAGATCTTTAATAAAATAAGTTCCTGTCGTTCTATCAAATATTTTAGGTGCCAATTCTTTAACAAACTTTTCTTTTTGCTCATCTATAACCGCATTATTAACTGAAGCTATATATTGTTGTCTAAAGTCTTGGTCCAAATCTTCTAAAAAAAGAAGTAAGTCGTTCTTAGAAAGACCTAAGAGATAACCCTCAAACTCTTTTATTAGCTGAGTAAAATTTTCGTACTTAACATTATAATTGGATATTTCACTATATTTACTCAACTTATCACTCCAAATACCTGCGAAAGATTAATAGGCATTTTTATAATTGTTCCAGGCGGTACTTGTAATCCCCATCCAATTCCACTTGCAGCAGCAATAACCCACCATAAACTTGAGTCTCCGTATACAGCACCTGCAATTGTATCTAATCGTTCTCCTTCTTCTAATGTTTTTACATTAACACTAATTAATCCCGCCAAAACTGCCTTATATATTCTAAAAGAAGCTTTAGAATTAGAAACATATTGCTCGTTGTTTAAGTCTTTTTTTCTTGCAGAAAATGTATATCTAGAAAAGCTCATCTTTATTTTCCTTTAATTGCATTAACTAATTTTTCCCAATTTCCATACCCAGACTGCAATTTTTTAAAATTATACTCAGCATTTTTACCATTATCGTCATATGGATCACCGGCTATGTGTTTCATTGTTTGTCCAACATTATAAATAGGTGCTCTATTATATCCAGTATGATCTAGCCCTGGTGGAATATCATGAATAACTGTTAGATCAAGGGATATTTTACACCCCATTGGAGCCCGAGCGTTAAAATCAGTTTCCCATGGGAAATTGTCAATCCAAGTAAACTGCAATCCTCCTAATGTGCCTGCCAAACCTCTCCCCCTGGTTGATTCATATGCTTTTGTAAAAGGGTTAATGGCTGAATTCATAAAGACGCTAGTGTTAGACGCATAAAGTAGTTTAAGCACATCTAATGTCTCTATTGGCAACCCTGCATTTACAATATTATCTTTTGCTTTGTTAGTAAAAGCGTCTCCAAGAGAACCTGCAGGATCCAATCCGTATAGTGCCAATCCCATAGCACTCGAGCTAAAAATAGGTCCCGGGTCTGGGAGTAAGTCAGTGTGTATTACATGTAAGTGTTTTTGAAATATTTCTGATGGTGCATTTAAATCAACAACTTGAACCTTGTAGCAAAGTTTATCAGTATTAGTCCCTTCAAATCCTCTTCCACTATCTATGACCCTTACATCTAATCGTCGAGGAAGATAAAAAGTCTTTTTTAAGTCAGGCGAATAATAACCTATATTTGTGTTAGGCTTTAATAGCATTAATTTTAATTCTAGACCTTCTCTAATTCCATCACCAAACTTTCTATCAATATCATAACCGGATTTTTCATCGTTGGCGTCGGGATCTTTAAGCTGATTAATAATTTGATTAACAGCTAACGGATTTGCAAAACCGTTAATTAACAAACCAGATACACCTTTCATGACAATATCAATTCCAAGAGACTTAACTATTTTTCCTATATTTGATGCAGGTGTGCCTATAGAATTTGCTACACCGTTAACAATAGAAACAGGACTCCCAAAAGTAGCTAACCAAATTTTAAGAGCTATATCTTGTGCTTCAATAGCTTGTTGACCAAGAGTCTTATCTGTGTCTCCTCTACCTGGAAGACCACCAAGAGCTCCAACTGCAGAAGCCGGCTCTGTTGGTTGAGCATTAACACCTGCGTCACCAATACCAAATGTTCTGGCAAGTGAAAATTGTGAATAATTAGATTTAATTACATCCCCTACACGCATTCTCACAATAGGTGATGCACCAATTACTTGACTAAAAGGTTGATAAAACTTAGATACACCATCTGTACTTACTAAAGATCCCGGTGTCCATTGCGGATACATTAATGTAGTAAGTTTATTTATTTTATACCACATATTATCAAAGTCTTCTCTGTTAGTTGCTAGCATTGTAAAAGACAAGCTAACATTTCTTGTTGTGCCTTTATATAATTGCACGCTATCCATTCTTCCATAACCGTCAACAGGATTAAATGTAGGACTAATTTTATCTGTCAAGGAATCTAAAAATGCATTAAAAGATATAATTTCATTTGTTCTTAGATCTTGTATATAAAAAGGAACATATTCAGCGTCTAATCTATCTTCAAGTGTTTTGACAACGGCATCAGGAATTCTATTTCCCGTTCCGTCCACATCAATACCAAAATAAGTGCTTTTTACTAAATTACTTCCTAGCATTCCTCTTGCTGGATTGGGACCGTCGACAGCGTTGTTTAGTCTTAAGGCAGCTCTTATGACATTTGCTGGGAGTATATAAGCAGATGGAGTAGCATCTTGATTCCAGCTTAGCTCTGTTTTATATCTTCCTGATGTTTTTCTTGATTTGCCAGGTGTAAAGGCTTTGTCATCCCCTAAAGCATCAACATTTCTATGGTTTGCATATTGACCAGGCATGCCTGGATCTTGTATGTTGACATCAGTATGTCCTTCTGTTGCAGCTAAACTAATGTCACCAATGGCTGCCATCACATTATAAAAATGAATAAATTTATTTGATCCTAACAAGTCTTTGTAAATTAAAAATAGTTGATTTGCATCAGTAATCGAATCTGACATAGCTGCATGTTTTTGCACAATTTGATCATATGATTTTAAAATAGATCTAGAGACTGCCAACCAAAATCCAGAAGATTGAATAATATTTTTACTTTTGTTTTGACGTACACGTGTTCTTGCAATTAAATTTTTATTTTCGCCAAAAATAACATCAATGCCTCTATCTACTGCATCTGAATAAGAATACTTTGTATTAGTAAGAAGATTTGAAAATATATGATAATCTAGCTTTGTCGATGTCATATGTCTAGATCTTCCTAACATATAAGAGCCTATATCAATACTTTCATTTTTTGCCAAAACTTTTTCTGTCGATGCTTCTAATGCTGATCGATCTTGAATTCTTAATAAATTCATAAAATTGGCAAAAAAGTCTTGTGCAATTTTTTTAAGTGCATTCATTGATGCTAGTGCTTCTATGTTTAAAAGGTTTAAGTTCTTACCTAAGAAATGTACTTCTGTATTGTAGACTGAGCCAAAAGAAGATGCATTATTTGCATCCGGATCCATTTCAACAATATCTCCCCTTCCAGCTCTAATTGATACGTTTTCACCAGTTGTTGCCTCCCAAGTTGGAAAACCTTCCGCATTTTTTGATCGAATATCAGATGCACTGATTTTATTAAAACCTGTACCTACTGTCGCTAATGACGATCCTAGTGATAAGTCTTCTTTAAAACCAGAACTTTTTAAAAGAAGGGATTTACCTATCTTTTTTAAGTCTTCTAATGTAACAATGTTTTTATCTTTATCATAAGAACCAAACTTATTCTGGACGGATATTGTTCCTGTATTGTTTTCTTTGTCTTTTTCTTCCAAAGCTTCTGGAGACTGAGGCCTTATTGTAAATGAAGTATTTTTACTGCTTCCAACATTTGCAAACCGATTATTGCTCAATATCATTTTGTTGGTTGCTTGTATAATATCGTTTTCTTCACCTTGAGGATCAACATTTGTTCTTCCGTACATATCTAAACGTCGTCCTTCTATTTCTTTTAGCTTTTCGTGGTTGTTGAAATTAGTATTTGTCTTGTCGATGATTGTTTCTAGAGGTGTACCTGATATATCAAATTTTCTACTATTTGAGTTTTCATCTAATTTATATTTATGTATAGTACCTTGTTCAACAAAAACCCTATCTGATCCTTGATTGTCAGCAATGTCTATTTTATCACCTCTTTTGGAGGTATTAGCTTCAGAGTTTCCAGGTTTAATTTTATAATCATTTCCAGCTTCGTCCGTTAGATAACTTAAGTAGTCACCTAAAAGCCCAGATACTTCATTTGTGAGATCGATAAGTTCACTATTTGTGCCCGGATCAATACCTAAACCGTCTTTTCCTTCTTTTTTAACATATGATATAGAATCAGATGTTGATCCTTTTTTATTTAAAAAATCTTTTAAAGTTTCTCTAGCCATGTTTTTCACTCATATATTCAGAAGTCAATTTAATAAACTCGCTCAAAAGATTTTTGTCACTTAAAACTTTTTCTTGAAGGCGTTGTAAATATTCTAGTCTTTTTTCTATATTTTCTGCAGATACCTCAATTTCTTTTTTTTGGTCATCTGTTAGTTCTTCTTCGTTATAGGATTTTCTTATTTCCTTTATAACGTATTCTTTAATTTTCATTTTAACCTCCTCCAACCTTTGCTAAGGACTGTCCTGCTGCATTTGTAATTTCGTTATTTAATATATATTGAGCCTGTATTTGTCCTAATTTTTCTCCGTCTAAATTAATTGAAATATTTGTACCTGAATTTTTAAGCATATCTATTAAGTTACCCACAGCAATTGTTTGCTGATCCATTGCTGCTGTTGAATTTTGCAAGTCTGCCATGAGAGGAGTATTACCGGTCTGAATACTTTCTGATATTTGATTTGTATCATATTGATGTTGGACTTCAATTTCTTTTTCAACCTTTCCGTCTAGAACATTTTGCATAACATCAACAACACTAGTAGATATATCACCAGCAGCTTGTGTCATTCCTGAAATAAGACCTGCTACTACTAATTGTGGTTTTTGCACTGTCTTTTCAAAAGCTGCAGCTGCATCATCAAAATTTTGCAATTGTTCTTTGCTAAATTCTACTTTTTGAAGCTCAGTCGTAATTGCTTGTGCTGCAAGTGCTGTTCTAGAATATTGCTCGACTGAATAGTCTGCAGCAGCCTTTGCTTTACTTTTCATCATTTCTTCTGCAGATCTAGCAGCACCAGCCGTAGTATCAGCAAAATTTTCCATCGCAGCAGTCATACCGTCAATAGAAGCAGCGCTATCAGTTGCTGATTTCATTTCTTCTTGTGTAACTGATAGCTCTTCACCTCTCATAAAGGTCCGCATTTGTTCAATAGACAAGCCAAATTGATCTGCCAGCATTCTTTGACGTGCCTTGGACATGTTTTCTACATCTAATCCAGCGTCAAGAATTTCTTCCCTCATTCTAAAAAGAAACTCTTCTTGATCTTCAGAGGCAAGATACGTCATTTCCATCGCATCCATTTGAATTCCAAACATTGCAGAAAGATCACCCATTTTACTTGCTGCATCATCAAAATTCATAAATCCTTTTGTTAGTGTTTCAAAAGTTTGAAAATCCATTCCTAGTTCTGAAATTGCAGTTGCAATCCTTCCTGCAGATTCAACGCCTATGTCACCAAACGTATGTGTTGCTTTAATAACTTCTATAGTTCTATTTTTAATTTGCTCCATACTTGCGCTGGACGAATTACCTAGTGTCGTTGCAACTGCAGCTACTTTTTCCAGGGTATTTGATGTTGCTTCACCGGTAAAAGCATATTCTCTTTGCAATAGTTGTGCAGCATCTGCAGAATCTACACGCAATGATTTCATAAGTATAATGTTGTTATTCATTGCTTCTTTTGACATATTGCTCAGTACTTTTGTATTTTTATTACCTATATCTTCCAACAATTCCTTAAAAGAATTGCTAATGTCTTCAACTTTTTCAAAAAGCATGTCAAATGCGTTACCGGTATTGCCTAATGCGTCTGTAAATTCTATATTTGCTTCGCCCATTCCGGCTTGTGCCATATTAACTTCAGACATTAAATCTCTAGTTTTTTGGGCAAACTCGCTTAAAGGTTTTCCGGAAGCTAAAAGATTGCTAGTAATACCACCTACATTTTCATTAAGAACTTTATAGTCATTTGTTAAAGTTCTGGCATGATTAGCATTTTCTTGATTATTTTCAATAACAGCTTTTGCCCCTTCTGCCAAAAAAGTAAAAGCGGCACGTGCAGATCTTCCTAAATCATTATTTGCAACACCTACACCTGCTGTCGCAGCTGCCAACCCTAAAGCAATTTTCGATGCAGTCTCCATGTTTTTGTTGTTTTCTTTTTGGGCCGCATCTAGCTTCATTTTGTTGTTAATTGCTTCTTGCTCTTGCTTATTTAACTCTTCACCGGCTGCTAGCTTTTCTCGGGCAGCTTTAAGTGTTTCAGCCTGAATATCAGATTCAGACCTACCGCCTGTCATATCAGCAACTACATCTCCTGTATTATTACCTGGTGTTGCCATTAAATACTCCTTTAATAGATATAATTATATATTAAGTAAATTTACTATTCACTTGTTTTTCAAATTCAGAAAAGCTTCGTCTATCGTCATTTCTATTATTTGTTTTGTCTTTATTATATCTATCGTTCTGATCTTTAAAATGTTTGACAATCCTGTCTATAAACCAACGTCTATATCTTATTGGTAGTTGCTTCACCTCTAAATATGACATATTAAGGTGCATCTGGAGCAGAAAAAACTCTTCTAAAATATTTTCGCGCCAGTTATGTACTGGGCCAAAAAAATTCTGTGGTTATTGGGATACCAAATCCATTATTTGCTCTGCAAGAAGAACAATCATATTTCCAATTCATGTCGATGCCCGGCTCTAGTTTTTTTACATAAAGTCTTAACGATCTAGAGTCTTTGGCCGGCATATTTTTAATAAAATGATGAATTTTATTTTTATCATTAACACCGTCTATTGATACTATCATGCTTTCTAAAAAGGAAGTGACACTATTTTCTCTTACGATACCTGCGTTTTGTAGTCTTTCTCTTTTAACTTCTTCTTCTCTTTCGTCGTTTGCTGTCAAAAATTTAAATAAAACTTTTTTGCCTGTTACTGGAAGACTATAAGCGAATAGATTTTTGCCTTGTTCAACTGGTTCAGCTTCTAGACGCTTAATACCTAATTCACTTAGTTTTACATTGACATCATTTTTTCGACCGCAATTTTGACATATATGAGTAACTGGATAATCAGATCCGTATCCTGTAATTCTCATTGAAACCATTAAGGCATTTCTATCACCAGCAATCATATTCATAACGTCAACGCTGTCATCTGTTATGCAAGACTGAATCGCTCTAGATATTGATGTTCCTTCTCTAATATAAGCTGCACTAGACAATATATCTTCTTGCAAGGCAGTCATTGCTTTAATCTGTATCGTTTCTCTATTATAAATTGTCGAATCAGGGTTATATATTACGCCTCTTGACGGTAAAGGAACAGTTTCAACCGGGACGTCCCATCCAAAAACATCTTTAGACACATTTTGTCTAGGAATTACAGAATCATTATTGCTCATATATACAAACCTCCATTAAAAGAAAAATCCTCTGTAATTATACAGAGGATCCGGATGTAAGTAAAAATATAATTTAAGATTAATTAGAACTGCAATACACAATTATCAACTTCTAATGTCAGATCAATAGATAACATATTTGAACTACTGTAAGATAAAGTACCAAATGTTGCCTGTGTAATGAATGCACCTTTAATATCCCACAATTCAATAACTGTACCAACAGGATCTAAAAGCTTAAGCTGTAGATCACGTTTGTAAAAATCAGCATATCCAGCACGACCAGAAACTGATTCATAGTGTGTTCTAATCCATTCCATTACTTGCTGTGCGCCTGAAGGAGCAATTGGATCATGAAGCTTCACACTAATACTACTCCATTTAATTTTACCGTTTGATACGTTCCTGTAGCTGTTAATAAACGGAATTTCTTGTTTGTCAATAGTTACGTCTGGTCTTTTGGTGTCAGAAATAAGAAATGAGTCAATTCCTTCAATTGCCAACACCCATCTATAATCTCTTTTTGGTTCAAACTTATTTGGAAGTAAATCCGTTACTGAAAGCGTTTCTGCCATTTTTTTCTCCTTAATCTTTTATATATATCTACTTACTAAATATTTGATCCAGCATTTGTAACAACAAAATCAAGTGCAACAAATTCAACAGATCTGGTAGGTTGTAAGAATATTTTACCTCTTAGGGTATTGTTTTCAACGTCTGCTTGGGTTGTAGTTGTAGTATCAATAACAACTTTATAGCGATCAACACCACTTTGTTCTTGGACTCTTTGTAAGATCGGATTAACTAATGATGAAAATCTTTCTAGTGTCTCTTCTCTGTTAGGTTCAAATAGTAAAGTATTTGCAATATTTCTAACTTTTCTTCTAATATCAATTAAAAGTCTTCTAACATTAATTCTATCCAAGGCAGAGTTTTCCTGCAAAAGTGTTTTTTGACCCCAAATAGTCACCCCGGCATTTGTAAATTCTGTAATTGGATTAATGTTAGACTCATACAAGTCATCTAAGTTTGTTCTATTTAATCTAACAGAAGCCATTTCAACTGTATTTAATCCGCCTCTTGCATAACCTGCAGGTGCATACCACGGATGTGAAACAGCATCGTTAAATGCATAAGCTCCTAAAACTGCAACTGAAGGAGGCACTTGCACCAATGTAGAAGTTGTCGGATCTTCAACAACAACATCTGGGAAATAAGAAGCTGCAAATGAAGTATTAAGCCCTCTATTTTTAAAATCAACGACAGTATTTGCCACATGTGGTTTTTGCGCTGATGACGTAATATAGTTGTTTAATTGATCTCTTTCTTCAATGTCCATGATGTACATCGCATCAAATCTATCTTCGACTTTTTGAATTGCGTAATCTGTCACAGAAGAGTGTCTTATACCGGGAATTGCCAATAATTGTATATCAACATCTGTTTTTGAGGCCATCAAATCAATAGCTTTTCTATATGCAGCAACTGTATTGTTCAAAACTCCGGCATTGTTTTCTTCATTAGCAATTTCTCTTCTAATTGCAATTGTTGATAATTTTGATTTTTCTTCATCAAATATATTAACACCGTCAAATCCACCTTGCATTAGAAATGTAAATTTAGCAAATTTTGTATTTGCAACTTTACCTAAGTCATCAATAGAAAAAGCTCTTGTTTTGTTTGTGGCGTTAGGTGTAATATTACCGCCTCTGACATATGATGCACTTAACCAATATTCCGGGTCGGCTAACGTATCTGATCCTGTTCTTACAAGTACATTTTCTAATGTAAATTTACTATTATTAAATCTGTCACTGTCCAAAACAGTTCCATTGATGTCAGCAGTACCGGCATTATTACCAACTGAAAAGCTAATTGTGTCAGTTCTATGTGTAGGAAAATGTTTAACAAATGACTCAAAAGAATTATCAAAAAGACCTTGAAGATTAGGTTGGGTCGCATCAGTTTTTCTATTTGTCTGTACACCCCAATATAATCTTTGATCTGATCTTTTTCTGATACCTGTGCCTAATGCTATATTTTCTCTATACGGCATAGGAGGCTCAACAATTCTTTTGTGCAAACTAGCTGCTGTAAAAACAGCAGTATTATCATCAGAAGTCATTAATGATCCACTAGTTACAATATGATTATGTCCTCTAAATCCAAAAGGTAAAAGCAATGGATCTATCGATGCATCTTTAACTTCTTGAGATATTTCAACTCTAATATATCTAGATTGAACTGGGTGTACACCTTCAACAACGATTTTTTGTGCACTAGCAGCAACATCAAAATTGTATCTTATGTTTTGATCACCAATTATTCTTCCAATATATCTATCTGAAGTAGGATCTAAACTTAATCCTCTAAAAGATTCTAAAACAATCGGTTCTTCATCAGTATCTCTAAAGTCTCTAACTACTAAGTCAAATGATCCATAAAGATCAATTGTTGATGATGATTTTCTAATATTTTCAATTGATATTTTGTATCTATTAGATATTCCTGACCCGTCTGACAAAGCGTGAATTTTAAATAGATTTTTAGCAGAAGTTCCGCCTTGTGATATCACAAATGGTGAAGATGCATGTGTAAATCTATCTGTAAAAGACTCATAATCAATTTCTGTTGAACTTGATGCTGCTCCTCGTCCAAAAGAAGAAGTCAATAAAAACGCAATATCTTCTTTTGTTTTTTCGCTGTCTGAATAAACACCTGCAACAATTACACCCGATCCGGTAACGCTAGCTAAGTCTGGATATATATCATAGTTTGCATATAAATAATGGCCTTCTTCCTCAATTCTGTAAGGATTTGTATTAAATATATTTGCAAAATAGTTTGGAGCAGTCATATCAAATGAAGCTGTTATAAAAGTCTTTTTTCCAGGGTCAGAATTTGAATAACCATTCATTAACATTACAAATTCTTGTGATCCTAAATTTAAAGACCCAGTGATGTGACCTTGTTTTGATGTGGTTGCTGTATTAGACTTACTTGGTGCACCTGTTGCTGCAGTATTATTCCCACTCAGATGAAGTATTACTCCACTAGGAGCTAACAATACACCTCTTAAAATAGGAACCGCACTAGTTGATGTCTGTATGCCTGCGTCACTAAAAATAGTACTCCCAGCAGATTCTGACATAAAACATCCAAGAAAATAAGTTCGTCCTTCAACGTCTCCACTGCCGTTATTTGCATAAGCATTATTACCAATTTGACCGTTGCTTTGTATTATCCTGTTGCCTACTGTAAAACCTGCATAAGTCACGTTACCACTATTGTCTTTTTGTTTACCGTTACCTACACCTAAAACTCTCATATAAGTAACAGCTTGTGCATTACTAAGCCATTGACTTACAGCTATTGGTCCGAACTTTTCCCCATCACTAGCACCGAATGTCGAAACAAAGTCACTAAAGTTTGCGAATGTTAATGGAACATATGCCGGCCCTTCAAGTGAAGTTCCAATAATCCCAGCAGGCGTTCCAACTGGACCAAGTCTAGAAGGTTGTGACAAGTCTATTTCTCTTGTACTTACTCCTGCCGATTTAAAAGTTAATTCTGCCATATAAAATTCTCCACTTTTTAAAATTTATTATTCAAAACTGACGCCTGAATTTGTAATTATAAAGTCAATTGCAATAAACTCAATAGCTCTAGTAGGAACAATAACAATTCTTCCGTTAAGTCTATTTTGTTCAATATCTAGCGCTGTATTATTAGTTGAATCCATAATCACTTTAAATTGATCAATTCCTTGATTTGCCTGAATTGCGCCTAAAGAAGGCGTCACTTGTGCAATAAATCTTGCACGAGTTTGCGGCGTATTGTTTTCAAAAATTAAGCTATTAGCAACATCACCTACGATTCTTTTAACTTCCAATAACAATCTCCTTACATTGACTCTGTCAAGAGCAGATCGATCTTGCTGTAAAGTTTTTTGACCAAAAATTACAAATCCTCCGTTAGGGAAGTTGGCAATAGGATTGATTCTTGACTCATATAAAATATTTCTATCTTCTGAGTTTAATCTTACTCTAGTATTTAAAACATTATTTAATGAACCTCTATTAAATCCAGCAGGAGCAAACCAAGGATAAGAAATTGAATCATTGTAACCTAAAGATTTAAGAGCAGCAATTGATGAGGGCGCCTCTTGTGCTGTTCTATTAATATCATCATTAAAGACAACATCAGGAAAATAAGTTGCTACATAATTATTATCTATACCTCTACCTTCAAACTCATCGACAGTTTTTTGAACATCTGGTAAAGTTACTGAATCATGAATTCTATTTCCGTTTGAATCATAACTAGGTATATCCATTAAATATATTGCTTGACTATAGTCTCTTGTTAATTCTGATATGTGATCAGTTACAAAAGGTTCTTTAATTCCAGGTACTGCAATTACATTTACACGTGAAACAAATGGATCTGTTATTATCTTAGCTGCTTCTCTATAAGAATTAATAATATTGTTGTCATTTCCACTACCCGGACTAGCATCAACATGAAGATTTTCGTATGTATAAGTACCGTTAGCAGCATTTCCAAGTGCATCCATGGAGCTAGCTCGATCATTCATTAAACGATTATCTTTGTCTAAGATGTTTAATCCATCAAATCCACCAAAAAGTATGTTTGTAAATTTAGCGTAGTCTGTAAACCTATTAAAATATTTTGTTTGTCTGGCAGCTGCCAATGTTGCAAAAGTTATTCTTTGACCACTACTTAAAGTATCAGGGATTGTATAGTTTTTAGTCTCAATTATACCGTTTCTTAAGTATGCACTATCAATCATATGATCGTCAGCAGTCCCTGTTATTTCAGTTGCAATACTTGCTTCTATAGTTGATGTTAAACTAATTGTATTAGGCAATGCCACTTTTGCTAATGTAAATTTATTATTATTGAATATATCAGCACCAGAACCGGTTGTTAAAGTATCTAGTTTTTCAATTCCTAAAAATTTAGAATAAGAATCAATTAAAGTATTTCTTCCTGAAGACGCATTAGACTTAAGTACTGCACTTGATATCGATCCGGTATTTGCTAATTTTTCTGATTTAATACCCCAGAAATATCTTTTATCAGCAATTTCCAAAGCTCCTTTTTGACCAACAAAAGAAGGAGAAGAATTAACCGCGCCTCTTGTTGCCTTAAATCTAAAAGGAACAGGAGGAAGAATCGACCCAGAAAGAGATTCACCTGCAACTGCTGCCGACCCTTCCACTAAAGTAAGTCTTTGATTAAGGGATCCGCCTGTCAAGACTGAATCATCATCAGTAAAATTATCAGAGGTTTTAAGCAAAGGAAGACCTCTGAAACCGAATGGTAACGTTTCTTCCGGAATTTGTCTATTTTCTACTTGATCATTCATAACAATTCTTACATAATTTGAACGATTAGGTCTTTTACCATCAACATTAATTCTTCTTTCTGATCTAGTTGTTGCATTAAAATTATAGTATACTTTTAAATCACCAATTTTATTTGCAACATAATTTTCATCACGAGGATCAAGAGTACATAAATTATATTGTTCTAAAACTTTCATATCTAAGTCAGTGTCTTTGTAGTCTCTAACTAAAACTGTAAATGTTCCAAAATTATTTTTTGGATTTGTTGATCTACGTAGATTGGCAATTGATATCTTTACTCTTCTATTACTTACATCACCGTCATCCAAACTTTCAAAATGAAATAAATCATATTCTTTTGTACCGAAAGGCTGACTTATAAATGAAGTAGACTTTGCATTTGTATATCTTGTATCAAATCGCCCAAAGAGATCTCTATAAACTACAGAGCTAGCTCCATTTGTCGCTGCACTTCCAGATGCTATTCCAACTGTTCCTTTAGATCCATTATATGTAACACGAGCTAATTCATCCTCGACAGGAAAGTCAGCATATAATAAATGCTGTTTTTCGTGAAATAAATCTGGATTTGTATTTAGAAACTTTCCTATGTAAAATTTACTGTTTGGATTTAATGATGCTGTGTATATTTTTACACCTGGATTAGTTTCATCATTGCCGTAAGCACTACCTAGTGCGCTGGATAAGACTAGCTTAAAAATACCGTCATCAGCGTTACCAGAGTAATTTTTAATTTTTGCCAAATCATCAGCAGTTCCACCCGAATAAAAGCTATCATGATCTAATATTTGAAGTCTTGAACCCGTGGCTGTAAATATCATTGCCCTTACTAGTCTAATCGATGTAGCTGTGTTAAAAGAGTCACTATCTGTAAACAAAGGATATCCTTCATTTTCGTGCTCGTTGACATCGTGAGAAGCAACAATAAACTGTACAGATCCTGCATGTCTATTTTCATTTGTTACTGGGTCTGGCGATTGTGAAGATGCCGGCGTTCCTTTTATAACAAATCCAGCGTTCCTAACTGTACCTTGACTTAGTGTAGTTTCAATATGAGAACTTTCAGTTGCAGCACCAGCTCCTAAAACTCTAACATATGTTACTGCTGTTCTACTTTTAAGCCATTCCCTAACCGCGAATGGTCCATAAAAATCTTTTTTAAGTGTTCCAAACTTTCTTTCAAAATCAACAAATGATCCTAAAGTGACAGGAACAAAAGCCGGACCTAAATTTGCTGTACCAATTACACCAGCAGGTACACCTTCAATTTCAATTGTTCTCTGAGTTAAATCTACCTCTCTTTCGAAAAAACCCGGAGATCTAAATGTTTGCTCTGCCATCAATTTCTCCTAATTGCATTTATAAGTATTCTATAGTATTTTAATTATCTTTTCTAATTATTCGAATTGTTTATCAATTTCTTTAAGAATTCTTTTAGATATAACAGATTCTCCTGATCTAGAATTAGTATTTTTAATTTTTAAAAATTCTGTCCTCCCGTCGGATGAAAATGGATTTTGGACATAAACCTCAGTTGCTTCTGAAGTTTCGCCTCTTTGTAATTTAAGATTGTCGACATTGGTAACATCAGTTAAAACATGCCTTTGTATTTTTTCTTCTTTGGTTTCTTGTTGATAATCTTGTGTCTTTGGTGAATTTGTATCATAATAAGTAAAATCTATAATTGGCGCAGAATAAAAGCTTCTAATTTGATTAGGTTGCCCTTCTAATTTAGGATTTAACAAATACCCGGGAATTGTCATATCAAAACTATATTTAATTATTCTTTCAGAGTCAGTCATTGAATCGAAATTATTTTCAAAATTTATATTATCACCAATAAAAGCAACTAATTCATAACCAGATTCAGTTTTGATTGCAAATTCACCTCCAGGTACATCTATATTATTTAGTAAATATTCTATCATTTGATTACCTTGTTGCATATATTGAGCCCAAAAAGTAACATTATAAGTGACAGAAACAAAATAAGGATAAGGAACATTAATTATTTCAAAAATATTAGAACCAATATTAGCGTTTAAATTAATCTTAGCGTTTTTTGAGAATTTTAAATTATTTGTATCTCTTCTTGTTGCAATTGTGCCTTCAATGGCATTTAATCCAGATGCAGGCAATTGAAAATTGCTATTAGAAGCTACATTATTTTGATTTTTAATGTTTTGTTTATTAATCAAGTTTTGATAAACTCTGTCTTTTTCAGCTAATCTATATTTTATTGTGTAATTTGGCTGTGCTCTAAAGGAAATAGCTGTTCCTTTTCCGGATTGACTTGGGCTTATATCAAAATTTTGTCTTTGAATACTTATGAGTGGTAAAATATTAGTGTTGTTTCTATCTCTAATTGGTGTTTTTCTTCTTGTTAGCGCAAATCTTTCTCCGGTGGCAAAAATTACAGGAACTTTTTTAGTTACACCTTTTGCTGTAGTCTCGAAAGATAATTGCTCATCAAATAATTTAAAAAGAGCTCTATCTATATCTTCGATACCAATGCTGGGAAAATCAAAATTATCCGGAACATTATCACCTTCAAATTTTTTAATTATTAATTTTTTTTCTGGCGGTTTTCTAATTGACATTATTTTTACTCATCATAAAAAGACGACCCTACATTTGTTGAGTCTCCTTTGCCTGAAACTTCTTTTGGACCGGAGATTGGTTTTTCTAACACACCGTTCTTTTGCAAGTCTCTTACATCTTCTGTTTTACCTAAATTGTTTGTTTTAAAGCCTCGTTGTTGCACAAAAGTTTCTTGTATGGCATCAGAATCTAAATATTCTTCTGATGTAGGACCAAATACTCTTGTCAAGAATTGATCTTTTCTTGCCTGTCTTCCAGATATCGTAACAAAACGTTTATGCTCAATTTGGCCAAAGATGGTTTGCGTTATTGGTGCTTTAATAACTTCAAAAAATGTATTACCGTACGAAAAAAAGTCTCCTTCCAAAATTTCTATTCCTTTGTCTAATAAATCACGTGATTGAATATATGCTTCTATAGTATAATATTCTTCTGATCCAAACCTATTTGTTGTGATTTCTTGCTCATTATATTTAACCAGGCAATCAATCTCAATAGGCGATTCAAAAACTTTATCAGGGCTTTCTTCATAAATGTCATGAACTTTTGATTTAATTTCTGATATTTGAAAAAGATATATTTTTTGCCCTATGACATCTTTAATTACTTCTTTAGCAATATCATTTATAAAGTTCATCTCTCTAGGTGTTATAAAAAGTCTAGCCATTAACTACCCCCTCATCCGTAAAAAATTGCTTTCCCGTTAGGGACTGGAATATATTTTAACTGTTTTTGAATTTGTTCAGATCTAGCTGACTGGACCTCCATTAATTTATCATATGTCATACTATCCAACATTTCTCTTAGTTTTTCTTTTAAGGCATCCCTATCAGCTCTACCGTTTTGTATCATATCAGAGCTGTTTAGAGTAACATCAGAATTAGGTACAGGGATACTTCCAAACTTGCCCCTAATATAACCTAATTGCTCCATTGAAATTGCTAGAGTATAACTTCTGATCCACTGACGTCCTATACTATTTACTCTATTGTATTTAACATTTCCAAAAGGTAGATTACTCATATTGGAAACACCATGAATTGTATCATCACGATAAGAAGGGGACGTCGGATCAGGATATTGTCTAACTCTAAAAAATAGCTTTTGAGCTTTTGTAGGAATTGGAAATACTCTAAAGTTAGTACCTGTTATCTTATAAGAAAAATTAGATCTGCGAACTCTATTAGAAAGATCTAATTGACCTCCTCTAAGAATGTCCTCATAAACAGGTAAAATATAAAAAACTGTTTCAGGTGTAAAAGATTCAAAACTAAATTCATTGTTTAAATAGTTAATTGCAGACGTAGTGTCAAAGAATCTATAGGCAGCTTGCGGATTATAGTGAAAAACTTCTTCAATCTTAAGTTTTCCTTTTGTATTATCAAAAAGGCCACCGCTAGACCCGCTTAGTTCTGTATAAAGATTATAATCTTGTCGTCCTATTTCTAGGTCAATCGATCCTGAAAAGGAATTATAAGACCCACCAATACCTGCTTCCATAGCATATGGTTCAGCAAACCTAGTAAGAAATTCTAAGTTTTCTCTAATATATTTTTCTTCACTACCGGACATACTTCCTGTGGTATATCCTAAAAAATTAACAAGTTGAGATTTTGCTTGATACTGATTAATTATTGAACTATATTCTAACGTTGCTTCTTCAAAGTTACCCCAAATTTGTTTTTTGGTAAGTTCTACAGAGAGAATATCATCCCCTAGTTTGCGTTTAACAAAGGTAACGATATTATCAGCGTCTGAAATAAAATCTGTTTCGCTATCGTATATACCAAAAGGGGTTGGACTAGATGTATTTTCAAAATTTGCCACGCTTTTACCTCATATTATTATTTATAATTATGCTAAAAACTCAACAAATACTTTTAATTTATTTTTTAGGACCGCCTTCTGTATAACCTGTGCAACTATTTGTTGCTTTGCAAGAAAAACCAAACGCATGACAAAAAGCTATCGATTTATCTTTTTTTGTTGCACCTGCTTCAACTGCAGCTTTAGACACATCATAAGCAGCGCAAGTTTTACAATATTTAACTTTTCCGAACTTATCTTCTAAAAATTCTTTTAAGTCTTTTCTTTTTTTCGGGTCACCATATTTAGCTGCTTTGACTGCTTTTTGACGTCCTCCTTTGACTTTTTTGTATTTTTCTGCTTTTTTAGCAACCTCTCTTATTAAATACTTAAGTCTTCCTAGCGTCATTCTCATTTTCTTCTTCCTGCTTTTGCACGATTATAAGCTTCAATTTCTTCTGGGGTTGGTGATTGATCATATGCCTTAATAAAACCTGACCTTCTTTTACTACCTAAGTGTAGATCATCATCAACGTTAGGATCTCTAGAAGTAAGCATATTCCACACCTCTGCCATTGACTGAATTCCTCTTTTGCGCCAAGAGCTAGTAGTACCAAACGGATTTTTTGCTGTAGCAGCAGCTTGCGCCGGTGTAAGACCGTTAAAAAAGACGTCATCAAGAACACCTTCCTCGTGATATAACTCTGAATAGCAATCATCATCCCTATCTGGAGTTATTCCAAAAAAATCCATTTCATCATTTCCGCCTTTAGTTACCTGTTTGTAGTATACGCCTTGATTAGCCGGATCATTAATTTTAGAGTTAATAACGTTATTAATAACTGCTGTATTGCCACCTTCAAAATCTGTTGTTATCCCAGCAGGGGCCAAAGGAGCTATAACTTCACAATAATAAAAGATCAGGTCAAACATCAAGTCGCCAATTCCTCTATTTTGACTTGACCGGTCAGTATAGACTGAGCTAACTGAATATGTATTTGGTATACATTTAGCATCATGCCAATATCTTATTTCTCCATATTCGTCTTCGCCAACTGCATCGCCGTATTCTTCATCACTCATTCCTTTAAGTCTTTGCTCTACGTTAGGGTCTAATGATCTCAATGGGTGTCCTTGTAGTTGACCGGTCAGCTTGGTCAAGGTCGCTGATGCAATTAAATCTTGCCCGTTAAAAAGATCAAGTATTGTGATATCTTCATTGCCACCATCTACAGTTTCTTGATATCTTAAAGACAGATTAGGCAATGCTGCTAGCAGACTATCATGTTCAGTAGTCTCTAGTATTATCTTTCTGATTGATTCTCTGATAAGTTTTCTTAATAAGTTCATTTAGTTTATTTATTTTTTGTTTAAAATCATTTTTGTATATGTCAAAATACATAAAACAAACAGCAAAAAATATAATAAAATAAACTATATTAAAATTCTTTATTATATTTTTATAGCTGTTCATTTTAAAGCTGATTAAAGACGCTGTCCTAGTTTAGGATTCCATAATGCTAATTTTTTACGAAGATCATGATCAACTAAACTGACTGGTTTTTTTGATAATTCTTCCAGTGCTTTAATTTTATCAGACGCGTCTTTAAGTAATTTTGATAGCTCAGCAACTTTATCTTCCAAAGCTTTAATTTCTTTACTGTGATCAACAACTTTAGCTTTTGCTGTTGATGTTGCTGTTGCTGTTGAATTTTTTGATAATGCCATAACAATTTCTCCTATTAAATGTTTTGTGCAATTATAAATATTATTTAAGAACCAAAAGTTCACAAAGGAGGTAACATGAAACCGATCATCATTCAAAATAGTAAAATACCAGTCTATTTGTCGCTATTTATCAGCATTAGCGCAATTACACTTTTTCCTTTTATAATCTCGCGTGATGAAATGAGTGAAACCACAATAAGACATGAATGTATTCACATAGAACAACAACGTGAACTCTGGGTCATTCCTTTTTATTTGTTATATGGTTTTTATTGGCTTAAAGGAAAGTGGTCAGGAATGTCAAATGATGATGCTTACATGAATATTCCATTTGAAAAAGAAGCTTATCGAAAAATGTATGACCCAAAATATTTAGAAAAAAGAAAAAGATTTGCTTGGCGTCAGTACCTTTAAATCCACTCGTCGCTAAAGCTATCTTCTTCAATATCAGGTGTCCATCCCGGGCTGTATCTTTGAATTGCAGCATCGTTTAACTCACCCACGTATCTGCCATCATACAGGTCTTGGATGTCGATGATATGTGTAAAAGGTGCAAAACCAGCACGAGGTGTTCTTAAAAGATTAAGTACTTCGCCCACCAAGTCTTCGTTTTCTTGATAATGCTCCTGTCCCAAAGAGCTATCAAATCTCTTTTGCTTAACAACAAGCCTTGCGCCGTTTGGAGACCTAGGGGGCTCAGGTATTTCTATATGTGTTTCATAAGCGTCTAAGATATCACCAAACAATTGTCTAAATGTAGGTGTAGAAAAGTCTGGGTTTTGTATAAAAGTAAAAAAATATCCATCAGGTCCGGGTTGCTGATATATGCTAATGGCTCTCATGCCTGGCTTTTTTAAATGATGCGGAAAGTTAACTGGATATGACTCAGCGCTATTAATTGACTCAGATATCAACTTTCTTAATTGTGACCTAGTTATTTTCACTGTATTTTTACTCCCAACCAAAGGCCCTTTGCTGCTTGTCTGACGTAGCCTTCTAAAAGATGTGCAGGAATAATCCACTTAAGCGGTTTTTGCTCAGGCATTACTCTCATATCTATTCTGCCTTGTGTCATTGTGATACGAGTTTCTTGTTGTTTTATATAGTTAATCTGACCCCTGTCAGATACTGTAGAAGTACTTGCAAGGGTCATGTCTGGGTTAAACAATAGCATTTGCACTACTGTTTCATGATCGTCAATTGTGATAATCGTTTCAACTAGCATATGATTGTTTTGATTAGCACACTTCTTTGCGTCTAACAGGTAATTGCAATTGTCATATGCATAGCTGATTGTGTCTTTGTCGTATACTTTGACAATTGTTTTTTGTCCAAGCCGATCCCATGTTCCGCGTTCGTTAATGATTTTGCCGTCTTTCCAGTATGTGCTATTATAAGCATAGACAGACTTACTCCCTATAGTCCCTTCTGTTTCAGCAGATACATTTACGATCTTTGGCGTTGATATATACACCTCTAGCCCACTGTGTTCTTCTACGATAATTGTCGTTTGTGCAATTGCTATTAATGTCATTAAAATATAAAACATCATTTTTAATCTATTTCCCCTTCATTTAACATTTTTGGCATTCTAATGTCTCCTGATGCCAGAGCTTGAAAATGTGTTCCAAACTCAGAGTATACTCCCGGGTTGACTTCAATGTCAAATTCTTTGTATACTTGGATCGGTATCTCCGTAATTGCTCTAAATGTTGCTACATATTCATTGTAAGGCATGCCGTAACCTGGAATTCCCTTCAAGCCGTTCGAATAAGACAGATTTAATTGTGTTCCTAAATAGTTAAAAATGTGACCAACACGTGGAATGCTAGAAGTCGTTCCGGTTTGGACACTATAAGGAACTCTTCCATCGTCTACGTATTTCATTGCTAAAATTAAGTCTCTTATCATTGCACGATAAAGATCAGGTTTGAATTTAATAAGTGGGTGCAATATTTTAAGAGCGTCTTCCATTATTTTATTAAAAAACAACGCTGATAAAAAAGGCGGATATAACAATGCATTATAGTTGTTTTGTTGTACAGACTCTGGGTTCCAATTCATTAATTTGATCTGATCATACCCATCTTCAATTATATCAAGCTTAGAAAGGGCGTCCATTTGGCTTTCTTTGCCCATGTAATTAGCTACGGCAAATATTTTATATGCAGCTTTGTCAGGTCTGCTTGAAATACTATCTATCATTGTTTTGTAAGTTTCCTTAACGTCCTCAGGCTTATTCATGTAACGAATAAAATATTTAATCTCTTCTGCTGGATCTGGTATCCAATTCATTTGTTGTACAACACCACTATCGAGTAATTCTTTTCTAAATGGAGTCAATATTCTGCACAATTCTGTATAGTACTTTGTAAATTCAGCTATAGCTTTAGATGTACCGATATCAAATCCTGGTATTTCGTGCAATACAGGCAATAGATCTCTAAAAACATAATTGTATTGCGTGCGTGATCTCATAAGTGCATCTGTTGCAAGATGAATTAATTCTATTGCTTTAGGAGGTAGCTCATATTCACCTTTAATATGACCCACTATATGAGAGTGCAGTTTAGGTAAAAGATTTGCTGCTAATTCTAATTTGTCGCCGGCGAGACGAGTGTTTACTTTAGATCCTAAGCTTTCCGCACTTTCAAAAGTTTCTTCCATGATAGGTAAAAATTTATCTAAAATATATTTTTTAACTTTAACGCTACTATTTCCATGATCAAGCATATTTTTCATGGCACCCATTAATTCCTTAAGAGCCGGAGACATTTGCTTGGACTCAGGCGTAAGATAGAACCCAAATATTTCTTGAATTCTATCATCTAAAACATCATCGAATTTACCGGCAAGTATCATTTCCTCAAGTGCGCGGTGAGCTGTTCCGACCTGATAAGCTCCTGATGTCAAGCGCTTCAAAGACTCTGCAATTGCTGGAATTAGCCATGGCAATTCGTGATTGTAGATAATTCCTTCCATGTTGTCCGTTACTTTAGAAATAAGCAACTTACAAATTTCTGGATTATAAGCTACAGATGAAGCGAACATATTGACAAAAAGATTTAGAGATCCTCCTGCAGATCTAAATTGTGATTTTGGCACAAAATCCCACTTATTGTCATTAGTCATTGGTGGTTCAAGAAGGCCTCTCATTTCATAGTCAGTTTTTAACTTTTCGATCATTGCGCCTTTCTTAGCTTTTGAGTCTTCTGAATGAGGATCAAAAAGAAGGTCATCTGTTAGCGTAAGATATCCAATATTTTCTTTGATTTTTTTACTTACTTCTGTGTGAGCTGCACCGATTAGTGATATAACGATATAGGGAAACATTCCCTCTGTTGCAAGTTCTGACTGAGCCATTCCACTGTCTTTAACACGCGGAACGTTTCTCATGTAGATATAGTCCAAAACAGCCGGGCCTAGATGTGTACTTCTTAAAATGTTCATTGTAAAAGCCATGCGGTCATTAGGTTCTGCTAGTGTCTC
>Ga0181591_10000560_pt1 | contig 30221 bp, 29 predicted proteins | sample 071ome_33_FD_133757 | JGI IMG/M metagenome (GOLD analysis project Ga0181591, IMG submission 133757) | Coastal salt marsh microbial communities from the Groves Creek Marsh, Skidaway Island, Georgia - 071412AT metaG (megahit assembly) | ecosystem: Environmental > Aquatic > Marine > Intertidal...
CTGGTGGAGACGGGGGAGAGTCGAACTCCCCGTCCAGAAAGGTTTCCGGTTTGACTTCTACGAGTGTAGCCGTCGGTGGGTATCTCGTCGCCGCATCCACCCCGTCGGCGTAGCAAATGCGGCAACCAGCCAGTGGAGCCTTTGTTACCCGTCACTGGCTACCCGGGTAACGCAGTCCGGCTAATCATCGCTCGATCCCGATCCGCCAGACTAAGACCGGGTCGAACGTCGCTACTTAATTAAGCTGCGAGAGCGAATTCACGTTCGCCGTTTATTTTTTTGCCGCTTTTTACGTGGCGTGCGGCACCACGACCCGCGATCGAGCGGTGAGCTCTCTGTCGAATCCACGCGTCCCCACGACTGCTTTTAATTCTATCTCTCCGGTGCAAGTTAGAAATATGGTGGTTTTTATCAATGTGGTGTACGAGATGGATGTGATCTGTCAGCAACTCGTGCTCATCGACGCTCGTCATCCTGAGCTTGTCGAAGGATCTGAGATGGCAACTCGGTCTAGATCCCTCCGCTTCGGTCGGGATGACGATGGGTGCTAATTGGTGAGACAGATGAGTTTGTCGTTAGTGATCCTTCGACAGGCTCAGGATGACGGGTGTTCGTACGGTGTAACTTGTGTCCTTCGATGGACTCAGGATGACGGGGGTTCGTGCGGTGAACATGTCCTTCGACAGGCTCAGGATGACAGTGCGCGAAGAGGCTTAGACCACTCGCTGCTTCATCGCTCGGTCTATCTCACGCTTGGCATCACGGGCTTTGATCGTGTTTCGGCGATCAACCTGGCGCTTACCTTTTGCCAGACCGATCAGGAGCTTGGCGACGCGGTTCTTTATATAAACGCGTAGAGGGACGATTGTTTGTCCGTCTTGGTTCACCTGTTCATCGAGGTACTTGAGCTGTTTCTTGGTGAGAAGCAGTTTTCTCGATCGCATCGGGTCGTGTTGGCCGTGCTCACCCGCAGGAGCGTATTGAGCAATGTTGGCGTTCTCCAGCCACGCTTCACCGTTCCGAATGTAAACGTACCCTTCGGCAATATTCATTCGCCCAGCTCTGGCAGACTTTATTTCCGAGCCAAGCAACACCATCCCAGCCTCAAAAGTTTCCAGGATGTTGAAGTCGTATCTCGCTCGGCGATTAGTTGCCAGGGGTTTTTCGGTGTGGACTTTTGCCATCTCATTTCAAGTCTACGGAATTAAGCGCAAGTTGAATCTACTCATAATCGATAACGATTACGAGTGATACCAATTTCTCGCCCATGAAGGCAGGGGAATGCCGGTTATTGACCTAACTGGAAGTTCAACTGCTGCACAGCCGCGTCGATCTGAGGATCGCCACCTTCAGCAAATTGTGGATTATTACCGACGTCGCCAGCATCGAAATCGATCTCTACGTCAGGCTCAATGCCAATTTCTTCGATCAATCGACCGTTCGGAGTGAACCATCGACCAATCGTCAGGTAGACGCCACCACCGTTAGACAGACCTCTGAGCAGGTTTACAGAACCCTTACCGAAGGTGTTTTTACCAATAACTACAGAACGTCCGTGGTCCTGAAGTGCTCCAACAAGAACTTCGGATCCACTTGCCGAGAAGTTATCGACCAATGTGACCATTGGCAACTCGAGGAAGTTCCCTCCAGATTTGACCTTCCAGTCATCACGATCGCCACGAGAGTCGATCTCGTAGGTAACAAGACCTTCCTCGATGAATTCAGAAGCCACATCAACTGTTGCTGAAAGAAGGCCACCGGGGTTTCCACGGAGATCGAGGACGATGCCTTTTGCGCCCTCAGCGATTAGTTCATCCACGCCTTCACGTACCTCACGTGCAGTTTCGGCTGTGAACTGAGAAATCTTGACCCGTCCGTATTCAGTATCCGAGATCATTCGGACCTCAACACTCGGGTCGTCGATGGTGTCTCGAATTATTGTTATGTCAACTGGATCAAGGCTGCCGACGTGTTCAATCGTCAACACAACCGGCGTTCCGCGCTCGCCACGGATCTTGTTCACGGCTTCAATCACGCTCCAACCTGTAGCGTCTTCGCCGTCAACCGCCAAAATCCTGTCACCAGCTTTGATACCAGCATTCTCCGCAGGAGTATTTGGGAGCGGTCGAGTGATGATTACACCGTTCAAATCAGGTGCAGCCTCAACCTGGGCTCCAATTCCACCGAAATTTCCCTGAAATCCATCCTGATCGATCTGGAACGTTTTAGGGCTCACATAGGACGTGTGACGGTCCTCAAGTGCATCCAACATCCCTATAACGGCTGCTTCGGCTAGAACCTCTGGGTCGATTTTTTCCCGGACCACATACTCACGCACCAGGATCGAGTAAGCCTCCCAGACGATCTGGAGGCCGTCAGGGACAGCTGCAGGCTCGTCTGCGATAGGTTGCGTTGTCCGAGTCGCTATCGTGCCGTCTGAGAGGATGATCGGTCCAGAGTTTCGGTTTTTCGGATCTGAGTCAGAATCACCGCACGCTACTATGACGGCGAAAACTGCCATTAGCGAAAGTGCGACAAGCACGGACTTGCTGTTGAAGCGAAGTTGAATCATTGAAATTGATGCCGAGAGTTGATGGGTAGGAATGTACTTCTGAAGGCACTCAAACATGTTTGCTTAAATGAAGGATACGCTCAGACAAAGAATTTCGATGTGCATTAACCCACAAAAGTTGCAGGGCAGTTCATGGTCGAAATCTATTTTGTTCTGAGAACAAACAACTGTAATTGACATAACACCGATAGTGCGACGTCATATGTTTTTAAATTCTTACCGCCCTGCCGCGTACCTCAGGCGACGCTCGGACGTGACTTAGGAGTATGCAGGTGCTGCAGGAGCCGGGACTGTCTGTTCGATAGCCTCGCGTAGTTCACTGAGTCCCCAGCCTTTGAAGGCCGACGTTGTTACCACGCGCTCAAACATTGAAATATCGACGCCGCTCAGGATATCGAGGTCAAGAGGCTCATCGGCTGACTCAACCAGAAGATCGATCTTGTTGAGAACGAGAATTCTTGGTGTGTCCCCTATCCCCATGTCGTCCAACTGATCGATCACAACCTGGATTTGTTCCAGTGCATACGGGCTTGAGATATCCACGACGTGAATAAGCAAGTCTGCTTCAAGTGCTTCCTCAAGGGTTGCACGGAAAGCGGCGACCAGGATTGGTGGAAGCTTGTGGACGAACCCAACCGTGTCGGAGATCGTAGCCGACGTGCCGTCCGGCAAGAACAGCCGCCTGGTCGTGGTGTCTAGCGTTGAGAAAAGCTGGTTTCGTTCGATCACCTTCGATGAAGTGACCTTGTTGAAAATGGCGGACTTTCCAGCGTTGGTGTATCCAACGAGCGAAACGATTGAAGCGTCACCGCGAGTTCGTTGGCGACGCTGTTGCTCTCGCTGTGATCGAACCTGCTCAAGTTCTTTCTTGATACGAGAGAGTTTGCGGCGAACAAGTCGGCGGTCAGTTTCAATCTGGGTTTCACCAGGTCCCCTGGTTCCGACTCCACCACCTAGTCGTTCAAGGTGAGACCACTGGCCAGCCAGTCTTGGAAGCAGATATTCAGTTTGTGCGAGATCAATCTGGAGTCGACCCTCTCGGCTGCGCGCACGCTGAGCGAACACGTCAATGATCAACGCAGTTCGGTCGATCACCTTTACTTTGAGTTTGTCTTCCAGTGTTTTCTGCTGAGACGGGGTAAGTTCGTCATCGAAGATTGCAGTATCAATGTGCTCTTCTTTGATCGTGTGGTGTAACTCATCGATCTTGCCGCGACCAATGTAGGTCGGTGACGGCGAGTTCATTGTCTGTGTGAAACGCACGACAGGATTCGCTCCCGCCGCTCGCGCCAGTTCAGATAGCTCAGCAAGCGAATCGTCTAGTGACCAGTAATCCTGCTGCGACCGCACTCGTACTCCGACCAGAACCGCTCGTTCTCTGAACGGTCCTGTGGAATATGTCTTTTTTTTCGGCATATTGGCAGGTATTCCCTGCGCAACACTCCTACGAACTGATTACGACCTAGCGCCCAGACTAAATGTGGACAACCGGCGTAAACCTTCATCGATCAGATCATCTGAAATTGTAAGGGACAGTCTGATGTATCCCTCACCGCCAGGTCCGTATCCGTTTCCTGGCGTGACAACGACATTCACTTCGTCGAGGAGTTTCTGCGCAAATTCGGCTGATGTGTATCCCTCAGGGATCGGAGTCCAGATGTACAGACCACCCTTGGGGGCAACTGCTGGCACACCGATCTCGTTCAGGACTGAGACTACCTTGTCGCGACGCTTGCGATATACCTCATTGTTGTTATCCAACCACTCGGTGGGCAGATCCAGCGCTGCAATTCCCATCTCCTGGTTCGCCTGTGACAAACCAGAGTCGATGTTCGACTTCACTCGCATAAGCGCATTAACCATGTCCGGGTTTCCGACCGCCATACCAACACGCCAACCGGTCATGTTTGCAGTCTTAGAAAGCGAGCCGAACTCCATTGCGATGTCCATTGCCCCATCGACTTCCAGAACGCTCGGCGCGACATAACCGTCGTATGTGACATCGGTGTAAGCCGCGTCGTGAAGGAGGGCGATATCGAACTCTTTGCAGTATCGAACCGCTTCTTCGAAGAAGCTGAGTGGAGCGATCGCACCAGTTGGGTTGTTCGGATAGTTGATCCAGAGGGTTTTAGCCTTTTTTGCGACATCGGTCGGGATGTCGTTGAAATCGACCAGGTAACCGTTTTCTTCCTTCAGTTGAACGAAGTGCGTTTCACCACCGGCAAACATTGTTCCGATCTCGTAAACGGGGTAAGCAGGATCCGGGCTGATCGAAATATCGCCGGGATCAATAAAGCAAAGCGCAGCGTGTGCAATGCCTTCTTTTGCTCCGATCAAGTTGATGATTTCCGTACCCGGATCCAGAGTTAAACCGAACCGTCGCTTGTAGTATGCGGCAACAGATTCACGGAACTCTGGAAGACCTTCACTCTCGGGGTATCGGTGGTTTGCCGGTTTTTTTGATCCTTCGATCAGTGCGTCCAAAACTGGCTGAGGGGTCGGCATATCTGGATCGCCGATTCCGAACGATATGACGTCAATTCCCTGCGCTTTTTTCTCGGCGATCGCTCGGGATATTCCGACGAACAGGTATGGGGGAAGGTTTTCGACGCGTTGTGCAAATTTCATTTTTTGTTCCGTGTTTCGAGAGTGGTAATTGGTAGCTGTTGTAATGCGTATGTCCTAGTCGGGCCACACTCCCGTGAATACTTCGACCGCTGGACCTTCCAGGTATGCCTCACCTGTTTCATCCCAGGAAATTCGTAGAACCCCACCATCGACCATCACGTCGACTGTGTCGTCGACCAATCCATGAGCTCGGGCGGCGGTGGCTGATGCGGTGCTACCTGTACCAGACGACATCGTTTCCCCTGCCCCTCGCTCAAATATGCGAGCACGAATCTTGGAACGATCGATCACGTTCACAATCTCAAAATTGATTCGATTCGGAAACAATTCGTGGTTTTCGACACTCGGACCGATTTCTACCAGCGGAAAATCTTCAACAGAATCGTCCATGACCACTACAGCGTGGGGATTTCCAACTGCCAGGCACGTGACCTTCAATTCACGGTCGCCAGCCTGGATTGGGAACGATTTGACGATGTCTGCCCCGTCGATCTTGTTCGTATCTACGGGGATTTCTGATGGCACAAATGTCGGGACACCCATTGCTACCTTAGCAGCGACCATCTTTTCGCCTTCCATGGTCGGCCAAACGGTACGAACGCCACCACCGGTTTCCACGGTCAGTTCGCCATTCTCAGGGATAGCGATCTTTCGATCGATCACAAACTTTGCGAACAGCCTGATTCCGTTCCCGCTCATTTCGGCCTCGGAACCGTCTGGGTTATAAACTCGCATCCTGATTTGAGCTACATCGGAATCTTGAACGAGGACAATCCCGTCGGATCCGACTCCAAACGCGAGTCGGCTCATCTCCTTCGAGAGCTTCCCCCAGTCGCGATCTATGTTTCGCCCATCAATGGCGATGTAATCGTTGCCCGCACCGTGCAATTTGGCGAACTCTACGGTCATTTCTTCTCCCGAACGCACTTAATAGAAAATTCAAACCTGTGGATTCTATTGTGAATCAAACTCGATATCCACGACGAGAAGTTATCTCATATTTAGTGTTCTGTATTGATAAAAATGAGATTGGTATCGTTGGAATACCTTATTCAGCATCCATCCAGTGAGACACATATTCTGCGACCGATTCAACAAATTCATCACCGCCAGTGCTGTTATCGAACCAACGGATCCTTGTGTCCCCAGCTTTGAACCAGTTGTTCTGGTGACGAATAAGTCTGTTGGTTGCGACGTTCGTGAGCCGGACCGCTTCATCAAGCGAGTAGTCGCCTTTCACGAATCCGGCCATTTGCCGATAACCAATGCCGCTCATCGACTTCGAGTCGCAGGGAACGCCGGAGTCGATTAAGTTTCTGACTTCCTGTTCCCAACCGGTATCAATCATCTTTTGAAGTCGGTCGGACACCCGTTTGTGTAGAACCGGACGGTCTGCGGTTAAGCCCACGATTAACGAATCGTATGGTGGTTCTGCACTTTTCTGCCTCGGGCTGTATTCGGAATCGCTCAGAGCACGTTCCATTGCTCGAATTACTCGACGAGGATTGCGTAGGTCGGTCATTTTTGCGACCTTTCGATCCAATTCGGAAAGCCGTTCGGCAAGAGATTCGACTCCTTCCCGTTCTAGCTGGTTCTCTAGCTCATTTCTAAGTGAGTCGTTCGGCGATATTTCAGGTATGTCCCATCCTTCAAGCAAACTCCACACGTACTGCCCAGATCCACCTGTGAGAATCGGGAGATTGTTTCTGGCAGTGACCTGGTCGATTGTCTTATGGGCAAGTTCAGCGAACGATTTGAGATTGAAATCATCGGTTGGGCCTAGGATGTCGATCAGATTATGAGGAATACCCTGCCGCTCATCAGCAGTTGGCTTTGCTGTCGCGATGTCCAGACCTCGGTAAAACAAGCGGGAATCGCCGTTGACGATCTCACCATGAAATCTTTTCGCGAGCTCGATTGAAAGAGATGTCTTACCGGACGCGGTTGGCCCAACAATTGCAAGGAGCTTTTTCTGGCCGGACATCGTTGGTGGCTAATTTCCAGCTGCAGATGCGATCAACTTGGAAAATTCATCGGCATCGAGACTGGCTCCGCCAACGAGTGCACCATCAATATCATTCTCGTTGATCAGCGAATCTATGTTCGAGGATTTGACGCTGCCGCCGTATAGAACACGAATTGCATCACCAATTCCTTCGCTCAAGGAATCCGCCACACTTCGGCACGCACTCGCCATTTCGTTTGCTTGCTCGGGAGATGCCGCCTCACCGGTTCCAATAGCCCATACCGGTTCGTACGCAACAATGAGTGAATCCCAATTTGTGAACCCTTGCAGACTCTCATTCAACTGTTGAGAAACAAATTCTGTGGCGTTACCGCTCTGTCTAACCCCGAGATCTTCACCTACGCACAGGATTACAGTAAATCCGCTGTTGGAAGCAGAGATCGCTTTCTTCGCAATGTCCTGAGAGGATTCGGAGAAGTTGGCGCGCCGCTCCGAATGCCCAACTATCACGTAGTCGGCAACGCACTGAAGCATCGAGGCTGAGACCTCACCAGTCAGTGCGCCATCTGGTTCTGCGCTAACGTTCTGTGCTCCAACCCCGATATCAGAATCGCTCAGGGCTTCCGAAACTGCACCAAGCGAAATAAATGGTGGACAAACTACCTTCTCAACGCCGCCAACGCCGTTACTGATCTCCGCGATTTTCCGCGCGAGCTCAACTCCCGACGATAGATCGGTGTTCATTTTCCAGTTACCGGCGATAACCGGGACTCTATTAACCAACTATTTCTCCTGATCGAAAAGAACTATTTGTAGGTGTCGAGTGCCGCGACACCTGGCAGAGTTTTGCCTTCGAGGAATTCAAGCGATGCACCACCGCCAGTGGATACGTGAGTTATGGCGTCTGCGACTCCGTAGGTGCTGACCACCTCGGCAGTTGATCCTCCACCGACTACCGAAATGCACGATGGGTTTTGACCGACTGCTTCAGCAACTGTTCGAGATCCATTTGAAAAACTGTCCCACTCAAACACGCCCATCGGTCCGTTCCAAACGATAGTTTTGGCAGAAGAAATGATCGATGCATATTGCTCTGCTGAAGACGGTCCGATGTCCAATATCAACTTGTTAGCCGGCACATTGTCTGATCCGAAGACTTCAGCAGGTGTGGATTCAGCGAATTCTGATCCGCAGGTCACATCGGTAGGCACAACGATCTCGGTGGTATCGAGTGCCAGGATTTCTGACGCGGCAGATATTTCTGCTTCGTCGAGTGCGACCGCTCCACTCGACCATCCGCGCGCAGCACAAAAGGCAGCGACCATTCCGCCACCAATGAGAATCGTGTTGACCTTAGATGCCAGGTGGTGTAACACCTGGATTTTGTCGGAAACCTTTGCCCCACCGATGATCGCGATCGATGGAGACTCTGCATTGGTCACCACCTCACCGAGCATCTCCAGCTCTTTTTCCATCAGAAACCCCGCTGCTGAGGGAATGTGATTTGCAACGCCTGCCGTAGATGCGTGCGCTCGATGGGCTACCCCGAAGGCGTCGTTGACAAATATTTCGGCGAGCTTTGCGAGATCTACGGCAAATCCATCATCGTTTGCTTCTTCGCCAGTTGTGAACCGCAGGTTTTCCAGAAGCGCAACATCACCATTGGACATTTTTCGAGTACGGTCATACGGATCGTTGCCGTCAGGTCCACCTGCGTCGAGGACCGGAATTTCTAAGAGCTGCTCAAGTCGATCCCGGACTATGCCGAGGCGCATCTCTTTTACGACCTGCCCTTTAGGTCGGCCAAAATGGGAGCAAATGATAGTTTTTGCACCGGAATTGCGAAGGTGGTTGATGGTCGGCAGAGCTGCGCGGATTCGTGAGTCATCCGAGATTTTGTTGTCCCGTACTGGCACATTGAAATCAACTCGCACGAGGACATACTTGCCAGCGACATCTAGATCACGAATCGAAACCGTTTTACCAGTCATTATTCGATAGAAACTTTCTCGGCGATCCAATCACTCACGGACTCGGAAAACTCGGTCGAAACCCCGGATGATTCGAGATGCCGGTGACCTTCGTCCAGCAAGTCTGAAATTAACTTTGCCGAGAATTCCCGACTGTCGGTCTTAGCAAGCAGTTCGACAACTTGCGATACATCTGCCGGGTCCAACACACGTTTCATGAACAACTCGCCAATTTGACGCCGGGTGGATGGGTCCGTGTTTTCGACGGCATGAGCTACGGAGACAGATTTCGTTTTCGATTGGAGTCGCCCGCGTTCAGCCTCTGATCTCTCTGAATCGTTTGCAGCCCACAGGGCGTGGTGATCACTCGCCAGTATCAGCGCTTTCCCGATGGTCGATCCGAATTCTTCAAGAGCAGGCAATTTTGAGTCGTATACGCACGCTGCGAGTCCACCTAGGCGGGCTGACGCACCTAGTAGCCTGCCTTGCTTCGACGCTACCTCTAGAATCTGTGGAATCGTGACGTTTGCTCGCTCCTGGTAACTAATTTCAAGAAAATCACCTTCGCACACTTGAAGAACCGCTTCGTCTAAGGTCCGTAAAGCTTCTGAGACCAATTTCGCATCACTGGCAGGCGATTCACGTTCCATCTGATCGAAAATCGCCATTCTGGCGAGAGCGTGCATGCCATCACCAGTATTGATCGCCTGGGCAGGCCCCCACGACCACCAGATGGTCGGTCGGTCTCCTCTTTGTGTGTTCGCGTTTTGGACGTCTTCGTGAACAAGCATGAAATTACGAGCAAGTTCAATCGCAACAGCGTACGGAATAGCGTCTTCAGCTTTCCCGCCCAACGCGATAGTCGTTGATAACACGAGTTGCCCGAATGATCGGTCCTGAGGTGGAGAAACCTCTGGTTCACCTTGTTGATCAACCCAGCCAAGGTGGAACGCCATCATTTGATAGAGCGGAAGATCACGCGAGGACACGAAGTCTTTCATCGCATCTTCTAACGCATCGGTATGTTCCTGGGTCAGACCCGGTAACGGCGTGTGAGCCAAGGTCATGCTTCTCCGTGTGATTGGCGGTATGTTGAGTTCAATCGTAACTGTTGACGTTTATGCGAGTACAACCGGTCCGATGATGTTCTCGATATCTTCACGAGCAATTTCACCTAATCGGAAGATGGTAGGTGGTTCGGTTACGAGCGAAATCACGGTACTTGGCGCAGTGCTGTCACCGCACTCGGATTCCACATAAACAGAAACCGAGTCACCCATTTGATTCCGCGCTTCATCGACGTGTTTCGTGGGTGGTTCACCTGACAGATTGCAACTGGTGCCAGTAATCGGTTTTCCGCTCATTTTAATAAGTTCAACCGCCACCTTGTTGTCAGGCATTCGGAGACCAACGGTTCCGGTTCCAGCGGTGACAACCGGGGGAACAGATTCTGTCGCTTCGACCACGATAGTCAGGGCTCCGGGCCAAAACTCGTTGATCAGCACTTCAAACTTCTCCGTGAGCTCTTTAACTAGTTCGAGTCCCATACTCATTCCTGAAATCAGAACCGGAACCGGAGTGCCTGGATTACGCCCTTTCGCTGTAAATACCGCATTAACTGCTTCGGCGTTTGTTGCATCAGCACCCAGACCGTAAACAGTGTCGGTTGGGTAAGCCACTAGTTGACCGTCTTTTATAGCTTGCGCAGCTTCTCCGAGAGAGGTTTTTAGAGAGTCGTGATTCATCGCTATTAAATGGTATTCACAATTGACCGAATACCAACCGGTGTCCCTTTGTGATTAATCCCAAAATCAAGAGTGACTCGCGCCACGGGGAGATGTAAATTTGAAGCACGTTTTTTGATGGGTGCTTCGAAGTCGATTCTTACGCACCGCGTTTACCTATATCGCGAAAGATCTGGAGCACGAATGACAGAGCGCCCAACCGACGACGCATCCCGCCGAGTATCTACTTCTGACGACATCGAAGTAGGTACTTATCTAGAGATCGCACAGGCAGATCGAGTCACAGGTACTTCTCCCCTTGTAGAGCGCAGGATGAAGACCATTGTCATTCTTGATTTTGGATCCCAATACTCAAGATTGATCGCCCGGCGTGTTCGTGAAATGAACACATACTGTGAACTTGTACAGCATGATGCCACGGCTGAAATTCTGGAAGAACAAGATGTAATCGGGATCATTCTTTCCGGCGGTCCCAACTCCGTATACGAGGAAGGTGCGCCAATGGCGCCGGCGTGGGTGTACGAAGCTGGAGTGCCAGTTCTCGGCATTTGCTATGGAATGCAACTTCTTGCCCACCAACTTGGTGGAAAAGTCGAACCAGGAACCGAGCGAGAATATGGTCACGCAGTGATCCACAAAGACGGTGCCGACAACCCGCTATTTGAGGGACTGGATAACGAAGTCCCTGTCTGGATGAGTCATGGAGACAGGGTTGAATCTCTACCGCCTGGTTTCCGATCAATGGCTTACTCCGAAAACTCTCCTTACGCGGTGATGGGTAACGAGGAAGGTAACTACCTGGGCATTCAGTTCCATCCAGAAGTTGCCCACACACCACAAGGATCAGAGATTCTTAAGAACTTCGTCTACGGAGTATGTGGTGGTGAAGGTGACTGGACACCTGCAAACTTCGTTTCAGAGGCAGTAGACCGCATCAAACAGCGCGTCGGAGACGGCAAAGTTATTTGCGCCCTCTCAGGTGGTGTCGATTCAACCGTGGCTGCAGCTCTGATTCATAGGGCCATTGGTGACCGTCTGACATGTATTTTCGTCGACAACGGCCTGATGAGAAAAGGAGAGGCTGAACGAGTCCAAACAGTTTTCGCCAGCCAACTTGGAGTCAATCTGAAGTTCATAGACGGAACTGAACGATTCTTGTCTGCTTTGAAAGGTGTCACCGATCCGGAGGTCAAACGAAAATCCATCGGTGAAGAGTTCATCAAGATTTTCGAGGAAGTAGCCAACGAAATCGGCGAAGTCGACTATCTCGCACAGGGAACCTTGTATCCGGACGTTATTGAGAGTACCAGCGCGGACTCAAAAGCTTCCCACAAGATCAAAACCCATCATAACGTTGGCGGCCTGCCAGAACGTATGAACCTCAAGCTCGTGGAGCCACTTCGCTACATGTTCAAGGACGAAGTACGAAGTGCAGGTACCGAGCTTGGTCTTTCACCACAGAGCGTCAACCGGCAGCCATTCCCTGGTCCCGGTCTGGCAATCCGAATTATGGGCGAAGTGACATACGAGAAACTTGAGATTCTTCGTAACGTCGATTGGATCGTGATTGACGAAATCAAAAACGATGGACTTTACGATCGACTATGGCAGTCTTTTGCTGTCCTCACCAATACCCAAACTGTTGGAGTGATGGGAGACCTCAGAACTTACCAGTATGTTGTTGCTATACGAGCAGTGACCAGTTCTGATGCCATGACCGCTGATTGGGCACGTTTGCCGTACGACACGCTTGCCAGGATTTCGAATCGAATAGTGAATGAAGTTGAAGAAGTGAACCGAGTCGTGCTGGACATCACCAGTAAACCACCAGGAACCATCGAGTGGGAATAAGAAGCGGTTCAAATAATTACGTTCAACATCGGACTAAAGTAAGAAATTGAAAGTACTGGTAATCGGCTCCGGCGGCCGAGAGTTTGCAATCGCCTGGAAGCTGGCTCAAAGCCCAAAAGTTACTGAGTTGCTGATTGCCCCAGGTAACGCGGGAACGGCAGAGTTCGGCGAAAACGTTGCAGTCAATGCTGAAGACGTCGACGGGTTATTCGAATTAGCGCAATCACGCGATGTAGATCTGACAATAGTTGGACCTGAACAGCCTTTGGTGGATGGTATCGTCGACCGTTTTCAGGAAGCAGGTCTGAAAATCTTTGGCCCTTCCGCAAGTGCGGCACGTTTGGAGGGCTCAAAGGTCTTCTCTGATGGGATCATGACCAAGTACGGAATCCCAACCGCTGAATCAGTCGCATTTTCCGATTCTGGAACTGCAATTGAATATGGTCTCGGTAAACCTGAAGGAAGCTTGGTCGTTAAAGCCGATGGACTCGCGGCCGGTAAGGGCGTCTTGATTTCTGACTCTCATGAACAGCTGACTGCAGACATTTCAGCAATGCTCGACGGCAAAGCGTTCGGTGATGCATCAACAGAAATACTGCTGGCTGAACGTCTGACCGGTCCTGAAGTTAGCGTTTTTGCATTCCTCGATGGATCAACCGTTTCCAACGAAGTGGCAGCATGCGACTACAAGCGGATTGGTGAAGGCGACACCGGTTTGAACACAGGAGGTGTCGGCTCTTACACCCCTCCCGAGTTCTGGAACGATGATCTTGCTAAAACTGTGCGGGAAACGGTTTTACAACCGATGGCAGACGCCATGGTTGCCGAAGGCAGCCCGTACACAGGTGTTTTGTACGCAGGATTGATGGTCACACCGCAAGGGCCGAAAGTGATTGAATTCAACTGTCGGTTCGGTGACCCAGAGTGTGAGATTCTCATGCCCCGCCTGAAAACCGACCTGGTTGATGTGTGTATGGCTGTTGCTGAAGGTCGTTTGTCGGACATCGAAGTTGAATGGTCTGATGATGCGTATACGTTCGTATTCATGACCGCCGACGGATACCCAGGTTCGTATGAGACTGGTCTCCCAATCGCCGGAACAGACGATGCAAGCGAACACGGAGTGGTTATTCACGCAGGCACTGCCCTAGCTGAGGATGGCTCACTAATTACGTCTGGCGGACGAGTGATTGGCGTCGTTGGGTCAGGTGCAGATATCAGATCGGCACGCGAGGCCGCTTACAAGGGCGTAGAAGCTATAGAGTTCACGGGGGCACGCGTTAGGCGCGACATTGCCGAGCGCGCTCTTTAAATAGATGAATGGTCGTACACGCGGTAATTGACTTCGACGACACCCTTTCGCGTGTGAACGTTGCCACGCAGCTTTTTCGGCGTTTCACAGATGAAGATGCCGTCCGGGAAATACGCTCCAGTTACGTTGTGGGTGAAATCACTTTCCGGGAGTATCAAGAAAAGTGTTTCGACTTGTTCGAAGTCGATATCAACGAGATCGCAGCAGCAGCAAAAATAGAGGCCACGTTGAGGGTTGGGACACCCGAGCTAATTTCTTCGATAAAAGACCAGGGTGGGAAATCAGTCATAGCGACTGCGGGATTGGATGTTTATGTCCATCCAGTACTGTCAAAAACAGGTCTTGGACACCTCGAAGTTCACAGCGGAAAAGTCAAAGTTGAGTCACCGGGTTTACCACCGTTCCGATACGATTATCCTTCTGCGAATTCACCCGGGACAAAAGACGGTTGTTTAGGAGACTGGGTTACGTGCAAATGCAGAGTAGTTTCTGATCTGAAGCGCGACAATCCTGATGACGAAATCATCTTTATTGGCGATGGACTGGCAGGAGACTCGTGTGTAGCGGTCAATGCAGAAGTAACGCTATTTGCAACCGGGCGATTGAAAAAGTTTTGTGAGACCAAAGAGATAACGTTCCACGAGTTCGATGACAACTTCAGACCCGTGATCAATTACATCAACGCGACCATTACGACAAACAGGGAAGAACGCTGAAGTGATCCCAAGATATTCCCGGCCCGAAATGAGTGCCATTTGGTCGGAAGACAATGCATTTAAACTCTGGCTCGATGTCGAAATTGCCGCTTCACAGGCTTGGTCGGATGAAGGCGTCGTTCCAGCGGCGGACATGAAAAAAATTCGAAAGAACGCGAAATTCGATCGAGCTGCTTATGACCGATGGTTTGATGAGACCAAACACGATATTGTCTCGTTCACTCGAGCCGTTGGTGAAAGTATGGGATCCGAAGGGCGCTGGATCCACCACGGGTTGACCTCGAACGATGTGAAAGACACTGCCTTGAGCATGCAACTTGCGCAGTCTTGTGATTTGCTTGATCGCGGTCTTGTGGAATTACTAGAAGCGTTGCGAGTCCGGGCTTTAGAACACAAAAACACGCCGTGTATTGGCAGGTCACACGGTATCCATGCTGAGCCGATGAGCTTCGGTATGAAATTGGCGTTGTGGTTTGCTGAAATGACTCGTAACCGTGCTCGTTTATCAGCTGCGAGAGATCGCGTTGCAGTCGGTATGCTATCGGGTCCAGTGGGCACATTTGCTTCTGTTCCACCGGTAATCGAGGAATCTGTTTGCAAGCAACTCGATCTCACTCCTGCCGCTGTGTCCAACCAGGTGATCCAGCGAGACCGTCACGCCGAATATGTTCAAGTCCTGGCACTAATTGCTGCGAGCCTCGACAAAATGGCGACAGAAATTCGAGGCTTACAGCGGACTGAAGTCCGTGAAGTCGAGGAACCGTTCGGAAAGCACGGCTATGTGACCAAGGGATCATCCTCGATGCCGCACAAGCGAAATCCAGAGCTCTCCGAGCGGATTTGCGGTCTGGCCCGACTAATCCGGGGACACTCCATCACAGCACTCGAAAACGTCGCTCTATGGCACGAACGGGATATTTCCCATTCATCGGCTGAACGAATGATTCTCCCTGATGCTTCGTTAGGGCTCGACTACATCATGAGTTTGATGACTGGGATCATAAAAGACATGGTCGTTTATCCAGATCGAATGATGGTCAACCTCGAATCGACTCGTGGCTTGGTGTTCTCTCCCCGAGTGATGCTGGCGCTGGTTGAGCATGGCGTTGAACGAACCGACGCTTACGACGCGGTTCAACGTAACTCCATGCGCTCCTGGGATGAAGAGTTGGACTTTAGAGAACTGATCAAGACTGATCCGGTGGTGGCGGAGAAAGTCTCAGCTGACGATCTAGAGGCTTTGTTCGATTACAACTTTTATCTGGGACATGTTGATCGAATATTTGAGCGAGTCGGAATCGACCAGGCATCAATCGTCTGAAGTAATCCTCAATCCAACTCCGACCGTAGTACGTTCCGAATGTAAATCTCAAACACAAGAACGAAATTTTTAAATCGTACCGAAGACTGTCCGCAGGGACGCTGGTACTGTAGATAAATACGAACCACAACGCCTCGTTAAAGAGGCAGACAGAAACCTATGGCAGATAAAAGTAAAGCTACAACTCGTCCCGAAAGTCGACGAGGAATGACAAAAGGTCAGATCCGTGAAGAACGAAGGGTCAGGAGTCGCGCCAGGCAGCGTCGACGACGTTCTCTATACATGTTTGGCGGAATCATCTTCGCTATCGTGTTTATTTCGGCTCTTGTAGTTTCACCAAACCTGAACCCGGATCAACATAGCGGGAATGGCGGTGGTCTAAACACTGGCGGACACATCCCTGTAGATCCAGACGATGGTCGAGGTCACATTGACGAGTTCCAGCCTTACTCAGGTTCATACTCAGTTGTCCCTGCGACGTCTGGACCCCACTGGTTCGCCGCTCAAACAGCTGCAGGTGTTCCTTCCCCTGCCCGATGGGGGCGATATCAGTCGCCACTCCCTGACGAAGTGACAATTCACAATCTCGAGCACGGCGGCATTGGTTTGCACTATAACTGTGAGACGGAATGCCCTGAGCTTATCCAGCAGCTTTCAGATCTCGTTCCACGAAGTCACAGCCAGTTCATTATTTCTCCAGATGACAGGCTTCCTAACAAGATCGCTGTTACTGCCTGGCGCCATCATCTTTACCTCGACGAGTTCGATGAAGAAGAAATCCGACGTTTCATTGACGAGTACAAGGACCGGGCACCTGAGAGCGTGACCGGTAACTCCTGGTAGAGAGATCTAGATGTTCCTAGCAAAAGTGCACGTATCACTGAAACCGACTGTAAACGACCCGCAAGGCATAACCATTGCGCGGGCGTTGGACCGATTGGGTTTCGACTCTGTCGACTCACTTCGAGCAGGAAAATACTTCGAAGTAAAACTCCACAGCGATGATCGCGACAAAGCCGAAGCCGACGTTCAGCGAATGTGCGAGAAGCTTCTGGCGAACCCGGTTATTGAGACCTACTCGTTCGAACTAGAAACTGTCTAGTTCGAACTGAATCAGTCAGTAAGGGTGCCTTTGGTGCTCGGCACACCCTCAGGGTTGCGAGGATCGATTGCCGAAGCGTCTCGCAAGGCACGAGCGAAGGCCTTGAAAGCCGATTCAATTACGTGGTGCTCATTGAGTCCTGATAGCACCCTGATGTGCAAGCAGAACCTGCCTTCTACCGCCATTGCTTCGAAGAAGTGGCGCGCAAGATCTGCAGGGAATTCTCCAACATTGTTGTCGATGCCCATGTTGATCACGGCATATCCACGACCTGATAGATCGAGGACAGCGTGTGTTAGTGATTCGTCCAGCGGGCAGGTTCGATCTGCCATCCGCACGATTCCCTTGCGGTCACCAAGCGCTTGGTCGATTGCTCTTCCAAGAACAATGGCAGTGTCCTCAACAGTGTGGTGAGTACCGGTTTCCAAATCGCCGTTGGCAGTAACTTTCAAATCGATCAAGCCGTGCCGAGCAATCTGACTCAGCATGTGCTTCAGAAAACCTACTGGTGTGTCGATTTCTGTTTTACCGGTGCCGTCAAGATTTACGGTGACTGAAATTTTGCTCTCACCCGTTTCACGTTCAATCGTGGCGATACGGGGTTTCGCTTCTGCCATTTGTCTGCCTTTGTTAGTGGAAGCAATCGTTCTAGTAACGATGCTACAGACTGCTAACCGGCAGTTACAACGTTTTGAAGAGCGTCGATAAGCCGGTCTGTTTGTTCGGGAGTTCCAGCACTAATGCGGAGGGAATGTTCCAGGACGGATTGAGGGAATCGGCGTACGAAAATCCCGTGCTTTGCCAATCCGACGTACGCATCCTCTGCACTGAGGTGGTCGAATCGGCACAGTAGGAAATTACCCTCGGACGGATAAAAAGAAATGCCGTCTGTGCCATCAATCCATTCTTCAATACGCTTACGTTGTGAGACCAGTGACGATGCGCGTTCGAGCAATAACTCCCTGTTGGCAAGTGCTGTCAGAACTGCCGTCTCACCGGCAATATTGATGTTGTACGGCTGTTTGATGTCCATCAGGTGGGAAATAAGCTTCTCTGAGGCGATCGCGTATCCCACTCGGAGTCCAGCAATTCCGGCCCATTTGCTGAACGACCGAAGGATCACGAGGTTCTCGTATTCCTCCAGAAGCCTCGAAAGTGAAGAATTGGAAAATTCGTAATACGTCTCATCTACGCAGACGATCACCCCTGTTTCGAGAAGTGCCCGTGCATCCGACTCGGTAAGTAGATTTCCAGTCGGATTGTTAGGAGAAGCCAGGAAGACGATTCGAGCGCGATCATCGATTGCGTTCAGCATCGCGGGGGTATCCAGATCCCAATTCCCGTTACGTGGAATCGACGCAATCTCGGCATCTGCCAATCTAGCTGCGAAGCTGTACATTCCGAACGTCGGCTCGCAGTCCAACACTAGTTGGCCTGAATCCACGAATAACCGCATCAGCAGATCGATTATTTCGTCTCCGCCAGCTCCCGCAATGATTCGTTCAACTGGTTGCCCTGTGTACTCGCTTAATGCCTGCCGAAGTCGACGTTGATTCGGGTCAGGGTACAGATGCAGCGGAATGTCTTTCAATGCCGCAGACACCTCTGGCAACGCTCCATATGGATTCTCGTTTGCGTTGAGGCGAATGACATCCTCGGGTTTGATACCCGCGTCTTCTGCAAGCTTCTCTGACGGGTCCACACCGTGATAGGTAGTGAATTTCGCCATGTGAGGCCGCATTAAATTTTCGATTCCAGGCATTCGAATCCCCGTGCGCTTGGATACTTACTCGCCGATTAAGTGCCGGCGACGGTGTTCTGATGCTGCAGCGTGTCCATGCAGACCTTCGAGCTTTGCTAGTAATTCTGCATCGCTCGAAAGTTTTATAAACGTTTCGCTGTCAAAATTCAGAACAGGGGTCACTCTAACGAAATCCCTAACTGAGAGGGCTGAAGAAAATCTCGCGGTACCTGCAGTTGGCATCACGTGAGACGGACCAGCCACGTAGTCAGCCATCACTTCGGCCGACCATTCACCAATGAATAGGCCACCAGCGCTTCGAATCTTCTCACCGAGTTCTTCAGGATTCGTTGTGAGGATGCAAAGATGTTCAGGGGCTGCAGCGTTTGCTACCTCTGCGGCCTCGTCTTCGTCGGAAACAACAACTATCACCCCGCGATTTTCAAACGCAGACCGCGCAGTGTCCCGTCTTGGTAGATTTTCCAGCTGCTCAACAACTGCCCTTTCAGTTGCGTCAGCAACTTCATCGGAAAGCGCTATGAGAATCGGCATTGCGACAACGTCATGCTCTGCTTGTGCGATCAAATCGGCAGCCGTAAATCTTGGGTCAGCACTTTCATCCGCGATTACCAGGGTTTCAGTTGGTCCGTACAGACCATCGATTCCAACATCACCGTAGACGAGCTTTTTGGCTGCTGTGACCCACGCATTTCCAGGTCCGCAAATTAGATCAACGCTGGGGATTGATTCAGTTCCGTACGCCAATGCTGCTATGGCTTGTGCGCCACCGATTTTGAAAACCCTGTCCGCACCGGCAATACGCGCAGCAGCGAGCACCGCAGGGTGTGGAAGAGATCTACCCGGAGCAGGTGTTGCGACGATCACCTCGTCAACGCCTGCTACTTTTGCCGGAACAACCGTCATGATCACGGTCGATGCAAGCGGAGCCGTACCGCCGGGCACATAGGCTGCGACAGATCGAAGTGGCGTTACCTTTTCACCAAATTTACCTGTTCCGTCTGTCCAACTTTTTGGAAGGCCTCGGCTTTGAAATTTGCTAACCCGGTCTGCCGCGTTTTCAAATGCGGACCTGGAGTTGGCATCAAGCTGATCGACCGCTGAATCAAGCTGTTCTTGCGTTACTTCAAAGAACTCAAGCTCATCTTTGTCCAGCGACGCGCTGATGCGTCGAACGCCGGCATCACCTTCTTTTTTGACGATGTCGATTACTCGAGACGCAAAGTCGCTCGGATTCAACTGATCCTTGAACAGACCGTTGCCATCGGAAAGAATCGAATCGGCGACGACAGTTCGGTTATTCTCGAAGTGAGTCAGTCCAGCTTCGAGTCCGACTAGTCTCTTCACGACTGGCCCTGCTTGTTTACGTACGGCTTCAATCGTTCCAGCAAAGATTCGTACGCTTCACAGCGGTCGCGGTATACATACTGAACATCGTTTGCAGTTATTCCGATTCCACCGAGGTTACGGAAGTGCCCAACGACGTCCGAAAGCTCAGACTTTCTCACAAGGACCTGCACCGTGAACCAGGTAGTTTGCTTTCCAGTGTGCACGGCAGAAATGGTTGGCCCATCCAGACCGCCAAGTCCCTTTCGACTCATTACCTGTCTGGCGACCTCATCTTCCGACTCACCTTCGAGGTCGCAAGTCACGCGCTGGTACTTTAGAGCTCTCAAGTTGGCTTCGATCTTCTCGAGAATCTGACGAGCTAGTTCGAGTTTCTGAGGGTCATTTGCGAGTGCAGACCCCCCGCCGACAATTGCTGATTGAGATGAAATCACAACGCCATCCAGCAGAATCCGCAATCCATTTTCTCTGAGAGTGGTTCCGGTCGCGGTGATGTCCGCGATGATGTCGGCGTAACCCATGACAGGTGCCGCCTCTAAACCACCGGAAACGTGAACCATGTTTACATAATTGACGCCGTTCTCATTCAAGAAACGTTTCACAAGACGGGGATACTTGGTTGCAATGCGTAGATCTCGACCGCGCGCCCGAAATTCGAGCGCTATTTCAGCAAGATCGGCCATATTTGTGACATCGAGCCACGCGTCGGGAACGGCAATTACGAGCTTACTGTCGCCAAATCCCAATCCATCGTGTACGAGGACGGTGTCACCTTGCTCAAGTCGAGACTCGTAGAATCGATCAAGTCCAACGATTCCTATGTCAGCGCTGCCGCCATCAATTTCAATCGTGATGTCAGATTGTCGTTGGTATAGAACATCAACACCTGGGAGCGCAGGAATATCCGCTGTGTATCGACGAGAGTTAGCTCGTCGCACGCCCAGACCACAGTCGGAAAGAAGCTTTGCTGTGCCGTCGTAGAGTGCTCCCGTGGACGGGATGGCGAATCTGAGATTACTCATTTATCGCCTCCGATCGGTCCACTCCACCGTACGGATATTCAATCGCAGCGCGTTTGCCAGATTCACGCAGCGACTTGGTTTTAGCAACAGCTGCCGAAAAGTCAGATTCTAGCGGCACGTTTTCAACTGGTTCAGTCGGATTCGAGTTCGCTTCTGCCAACTCGACCACCGCATCAAGGTTGTAGGCGAACCCGAGTGCCGGAACATCCTTCATATAACCAAGAGCGCGAGTCAGGCCGTCGTACCGCCCTCCCCCACCGAGCGTGTTTTCACCCTCACTGGCGTATATGTCAAACAAAACACCGGTGTAATAGGCGACGCCACGAGCGAGACCGAAATCCACAGTTATTTGATCGGGGTCGACACCTTCTGTGATCGCAGAATCGATTACCGCCTGCAATTGGTCACAAAGCTGCGACTCAACCCCATTATCTGAAAGCAATTTTCGAGCTTGCTGCATAGATTCAGGAACGGTCCCGTTCACCGTAGCGAGCTTGGCAAGCATCTCCAGGGCTGCACCAAATTGATCCGGGTTCTCAGCCTGACTGAGTTTGCGAGACAACCTTGCGATTATTTCCTCTGGAGACCGAGATCCGGTGTTTTGAGCGAGTGACACACCGATACCTTCGGTCATCACCTGTTCAATCGTCGAAGCCAATCTCTCTCGATCCGCTTCAGCTTGCTCATCAGGAACGATTGCATCCGAGATAAAACCAAGTTCGATTGCGCGGTTTCTGACATCGTCGACGTTCCCATCTTTTAGTTCAGGAATAGCGTTGACGAGGAAGTTCTTTGCACGTTCCGTAACACCGATCTGCTCAAGCGTGTCCAGGATTATCCCGACGTGTCCAATGACAACGTACGCTGAATCGATACAGACGTCTCTAAGTCCTTCTAGAGAAGCGGCGATTACTTCACCGTCGGCTTCTGGAGCGTTTGGACCAATAAGTTCGGCACCAAGCTGGTTGAACTGTCGAGTACTCCTACCTTCCAGATCGTCCGGAGCCGCGTATCTGAATACAGGCCCCTCGTACATGAGACGGGTAGTTTTGCTGCTTGCACGATCTTCAATCGCGATTCGCAAAACAGCTGCAGTAATCTCAGGACGTAAGCTAACGTCGAAACCACCTGGTTCGTTGAAATCGTAGAGTCGCGCCGAGAGTCCTCCGCCTGATTTGCGTATGTACAACTCTGACTGTTCAAGGATTGGGGTTTCAACCTGTTCGTACCCACGGAGCGATAGATTCCCAAGCAACTTTTTCTCAACATGCTGCCGCGCCCGAATTTGTTTTTCGGACAGGTCTTGCATGTTAGGTAGCCGTTTTACTGGCTGAATTGAGGGAGTCATTTCGAGTTTTCTGATTTCTTCGCTTCGCGAATTTGTATTGTGAACTGTCAATTCTAGCCAACATCGCCCTCACTATCAGAGTCGGAAACGTGTAATCCTTTGACCGTTCACTCCGAACTTCTCATAATCTCGATCATGACCAACCCCGAAAAACAAGTTGCGATAGTTACTGACTCAGCTGCGGCTCTATCTATTGATCAAATATCCGACCTAGGGGTGTTCGTCTCCCGAATGGAGATCACGATCGACGAAAAGACTTTCGTCGATGGGGAAGATCCTGAACTGGATGACTTTTATCCAATGCTCGAAAGGTCAGAGTCGATCCCGACAACCTCTGCACCGATTCCTGGTGACTATTTGAAGCAATACGAAAAAGCAGGAGGGGAGGCCGACGACATTTTATGCGTGAGCCTATCTGCACGCCTCAGTGCTGCGTTTGATGCTGCGACGGTAGCTGCTGAGCAATACATGAAAGAAAACCCGTCAAAACGGGTTGAAGTATTTGACACTGAAACAGCAGCCAGTTCTCAGGCGCTTATTACAACTGCAGCTGTGCGTTCAGCTACTTCGGGGAATTCAATTGATCAAGTTGTGACCCGGGTAGAAGAAGTTGCGAACAAAGTTCGACTACTTGCGATCCTTGACACCCTAAAGTTCATTCATCGGTCCGGTAGAGTTCCAAAAATTGCTTTCTGGGCCACAGCTGCGCTCAGTATTAAACCCGTCATGGAGTACTCGACCGGCAATATTGGCGCGATTGCTCGTCCACGAACAACAAAACGTGCAATGCAGAAAATGTTGGACGAAATAGGAAAATCAATAGGGAACGGGAAAGCGCACATAAATGTGATGCACGCCAGTGCTTCAGACCGAGCACACGAAGTTCACGAATGGCTCACAGCCAGATTCGACTGTGAGGAACTGTTTACGACCAGCCTCCACCCGTTCATGGGCGCACATACCGGACCTGGTCTTGTTGGCGCTTCCTGGTGGACTGAGTAGCAGTTCCAGCGAAGAAGCCGGGTTAGATCCCAAACACTCTTGCGGCGGTCTTACCAAGTATCCAGTCCAGATCGTCACCATTTGCGAACGCAGGGTAGTCACGTACTCCATTCAATGTATTCAAATACCCTTCACGCCCTGCACTCGGTGGATAGTCACTGCCCCACATCATTCTGCTCGCACCGAAAGCATCAAGAGCCATCTCGAAAAACGGTGGAATGTTGTCGAACCTGAACTCAGGTAAAAGTCGAGGTGGACGAGATGTTATCTCGCCGAGACCAGGCACTTTGATCGTTGTGTTCTCTCGAGTTGAAAGTTCCAAAGCCGACTCGTAATCGGAATACGGAGCATCGGTAATTCCGACTCCTGCCAGGTGCTCAATCACAACTTGTGTGTCAGGAACTGAATCGACCAGCCTCTTAAATCTATCTGTGGAGAACCTCTTGGCGTCGCCAATAGAACTTACCGCGATGCCGAGTTCACCGGCCTTTTTCCAGATTTGAGTTACGTCACTGAGAGCGTTGAATTCACCATCGGGTGCAATACGCACTCCGGCGGCGCCCTGTTCAGCCAGCTTTTCGAGAGTGGCAAGTGGGTCGCTGTCTTCTGGGTCAACAAGGACAACCACTTTGAAGCGGTCACCACGTTTTGCTGCTTCATCGAAAAGGTAGTCGTTGTTGTAGGTACCACCGTGTTGAATCAACACAGCGTGGTCGACACCCGCTTGATCCATTTCGAACTCAAGCGATTCAATTGGCAAGAACCAGTTTCGTCCTGCGTGGCAGTGGGTGTCGATAATCATGCTGCTTTGTATTCCTTCGTGTGATCGGTGGTTGAGAGGGATCTCGACTAAGTTGCGATTTCCATTCCTGAAAGACCGACGCCTGAGCCTTCTGTAAGAACGAGATCATCAATCTCTTTCTTCACGTCAGCCGGCATCTCCCAGTCACCTCCGATGTTCTCAGTTGCTTCGGCAGGCGTGACCGAACCAGCGAGAGCCACACTCACGGTCTCGTTGGCAAGCACCCATCCGATCGCCAACTGAGGCATAGTCTTGCCGTTATCAGCCGCAATGGTTTTTAGTTTCTCGACAACCGAGATGTTCTTGGCGAGGTTTTCTGGTCCCCATGAGCTGATACCGAAATTCGCTCCGTTCTTGCGCCAGTCATCGTCACCAAAAGTCTTGTCAGCACCCCATGTACCTGTCAGAAGTCCATGTGCGAGAGACCCGTAAGCCATTATTCCCATACCGTTGTCTTTCACGTATGGCATTACTTCCGCTTCAGGGCGTCGATCGAAAATGTGGTATCCAATCTGATTTGTCACGATTGGACTTGTCTCACGGCTTTCAGACATCATTTCAACGGAGAAGTTTGAAACACCCGTGTGGCGAATTTTCCCGTCCCGCTTCGCTTTCTCAAGGGCTTCCATTGGTTCAGAAAAAGCCCGGGTGTGATCGGGCCAATGAATGAGGAACAGATCGATGTAATCCGTTTGCAATCGCTCAAGTGATTCGTCAATCGACTTCAGCAATCTTTCTGGGTCTGAATCAGAAACTGTCGCGGCTCTACGATCCGGATTATCCCGCACCCACTCACGGGCACCTTTCGTTACTAGTACGACATCTTGGCGAATTCCTTTGAGAGCTTTTCCCATCAGCATTTCGCCATACCCCCAGCCGTAAACCGCCGCGGTGTCGAACAAAGTGATTCCGTTATCGAACGAGGCGCGTGCTGCCGCGATCGCTTCATTGTCATCGAAATCTCCGTACATTCCGCGACCCATTGGCCAGCCGCCGTATCCGATGACTGAGGTTTCGAGACCGGAGTCTCCGAACATTCGCTTTCGCATTCCCAAACTCTCTTAATCTGAACTAGCCAGTTTTCTGATCAGGCAAACTCAACTTCGCCTGATGGAGTAACTCGTTTTACTTCGCCGGCGCCTTCAAACGGTCCGGCTGTGATTTTCACAGATGTTGTTTGTCCGGCGTTGATCTTAAACGCAGTTCCGTTTTCCTGCGCTTGTTTCAGTCCGCCGTTGTGGAAACTTGTGCAAGGTTCGAGTCCTGCGTTGTAGCACCGCCCGTACCATGGATACCCGTATCCGCCGCCAAAATTCCGCCAGTACCAAAGGTATTTGAATACATCGACCGGATAACTGACTGCCCAACCAAGATTCGTTTCCTCATTGAGCAGCGCATACCAACCTTCGTCCATTCCGGTCATGTACGCCATGTCTAAAGACCGATCTTCTTTTGGCGGGATATTTGTGAAGTCCAATACCGAACCATCTTTGGTGTTCATGTTAGGCCATTTTCCACTGAAGCCGGGTTCAAGTTTTGAATTGGGATCAATGTCTTCAGGATGACTAAGGAGTTCTGAATCTGGTACGAACAGCCGTGATTTATCGGACATGATCGGTGGGCCAATTGCGATGTGTTCCAACCAAACGATTTCGAGATCTTCTTCTCCTTCGTTCGTCACTGATTCATCAAGAGATAACGTTGTCGAGCCTGCTGAAATCGTGAGAGTTTTTTCCACCGCCATCGGCATTCGCACCGATTTGGCCGAGAATTTCACACTGACCTTTTCAGCGGTGTCCTCCACGACCTGAACATCCCATGGAATCAGGTTTACGTCACCGTGAATTCCGAAATCGGCGTTATAAACACGGTCAGAGTAGCCACCGTGAGGTACCACGGTTTGCCATCCTCCTTCGTAGTAGTCCAGCCAGACACTGCTGGGGTCACCAGTTGGTGAAATTGTCGTATTTGGATCCCGCACACCCCAGGGTGTGCGCCACATGAACTCGGTGTCGGTTGGCTTGTGCACGAAACTTTGGATATCTGCACCTTTGTCGGCTAGCACCGTCACCCGAATCAATTCATTCTCGAGAATTACAGTCTTGAGCCCACGATACGTCCACGCGTCCGAAACTCGGCAACCTGTTGTGCGCTCATCCTGGTAGTGCATGTAAATCTCCGATCAACTGCCCGGCTGAATCACGATCCGGTACACATCTTTGTTCGTGTCCAGCATCCGATCGAAGCCGTCTTCGATCGCCCTACTAAGCGGTACGGTGGCAGAAATGAGTGGTTTAACGTTGATCTTGCCCTGCCCCATCAACTCAACTGCGGCTCTCATATCTCCGGGGGAAGCTGCTACCGATCCAATAACCGTTATCTCCGGTCCGACGAGGTTGTTGAAATCAACTTCTGGAGTTGCTGAGTAAATTCCGATCAACAACGCGGTGCCGCCCCGCCTGGTCCACTCAATCGCCATCCTGGGGGTTTCTTTGGCACCCGCGGTTTCAGCAACAATGTCGGGTCCGATGCCACCGGTGAGTTCCAGCAACTGTTCTGCGGCTTCGCTTTCGATTGACGAATTAACTGTCTCGTCAGCACCGAATTCTTTCGCAAGAGCGAGGCTTTGCTCACGTACATCAACTGCAATCACTCGGGCGCCTGTGGCTTTGAAAGCCTGGAGCGTCAGTAATCCGACTGTTCCACAACCAAGTACCGCAATCGTGTCTCCAGCTCTGACACCAGAACGCCGAACACCGTGTACAGCCACCGTTGCTGGTTCGACCAGTGGTCCTTCAACATCAGAGACAGTGTCAGGCAGTTTGATCACATGGTCGGCGCGCCACACAAGGAATTCTGCGAGTCCACCGTCCGCTGAAAGTCCAGCAACAGCCATATTTGGACAAACCGACTGTTGGCCTCTTTCGCACCAGAAACAGGTCCCGCACGTCAGGACATTATTAACAACAATCCGATCACCGACTTCGAAGTCTGAAACACCTTCGCCCAGTTCCTCGATGTACCCAGCAATTTCGTGTCCCAACACCAACGGCGCCTGTTTTCCAGTCAGGGGATTTGGCGAACCGTATTGAACCCAAAGTGGTCCGAACTGCCATTCCTCAATATCGGTAGCGCAAATGGACGCGTTGCTAACTCGGATCTTTACTTCCCCTTTTTCGGGAGAGGGCTCTGGAATATCTTCCAGCCGAATGTCTTTGTTGTTGTGGTAGACGATCGCTTTCATGAGCTTTGAACAAAAATCCTGATGGTGTGGAATCGCCGAGATTTTACATGCAGATCGGTGTCGACAAAGACGTGCGGTGCTAACATCCCGGCTACTTTGGTCGGCTTCACAAATTCGTCATGATCAGAAGTGAAAGCCCGAACGTCATTGCTTACCGGAGATGAAATGAAGAACAGCCCGAAAATTACGAAGGTTTCGGTCACCGTTTACGAGTACGAGCTCGAAAACGTGTCGAAGGACTACAACACCTTCAACATGGTCTACGAGGCAGGATCAAAACTCACCCAACGCGGACATTTGCTACAAATACACACCGACCAGGGAATTGTTGGTGAGTATCCGGAAATCGGACGCGCCCTGGGAGACGTCGAAACTGTAGCCAACTACCTGATTGGAAAAGACGCACTCGCAAGGGAGTCTATCTACAACGACACAAAACGTGGACTCCGTCATGGAGCAATGTTGGGTGTCGGTGTAATCGATATTTGCCTTTGGGACATTGCCGGCAAGCTATACGACGAGCCGATATACCGACTCCTCGGTGGTGAAAAGAAGCCGTTACCTGCGTACGCATCGACGTTGCACGGAGATGAGAACGGTGGACTGACAACTCCTCAGGACTATGTCGATTTCGCTGAACAGTGTTATGAAATGGGCTACCGATCATTCAAGATTCACGGCTGGGGTTTGGCCCGGGACAATATCCAGCGAGAAGTAGACAACGTACTTCTGATGGGTGACAAATTCCGCAACAGGATGAACTTGCTCATTGACCCGGCATGTGAGATCAAAAACTTTGGGGACGCACTGAAACTTGGCTTAGCTTGCGACGAAGCTGGTTTCTTCTGGTGGGAGGACCCTTACCAGGATGGTGGTGTGTCGCAGTTCGCGCACAGGAAGCTACGACAAATGGTGAAGACTCCTCTGCTTCAAACCGAACACATTCGGTTGCTTGAACAGCACGTTGATTTCATCACGGCGGACGGCACAGACTACGTTCGAGCAGGAGCGCACGAGGACGGTGGAGTAACCGGCGCTATGAAAATCGCTCACGCCTCTGAAGGATTTGGATTAGACATGGAATTGCACGGTCCAGGACCTGTCCATCGTCACATCATGTCTTCGATTCGAAATACGAATTTCTTCGAACTGGGACTCGTTCATCCAAAAGTCAAAACAACCAAGGCACCTGTGTACCTGGGGTACAACGACGACCTTGACGGTATTGATTCTGAAGGAAACGTCTATGCACCAGACGGACCCGGCATCGGAGTTCCTCTCGACTGGGATTGGATTCGAGCTCACACGGTTGATGAAGGTGTACTGGCTGAAGCCTAGATTACCCAACAAGTGACAAACTAAAACGCCCTGGGGCTTGTAAACCACAGGGCGTTTTAGTTTGGCCAATGACGTTTATCGGATGGTGACTATTCCGTCTGGAGTGATGTTGGTCACTCCAGTTGTACTTTCGAACACTACGGCCCTAACTGTAGCTGTTCGTTTCTGACCTGCCTCGAAAATCATCGAAGTTCGTTGGTCTGATCCAGGTTCTGGCGCTCCGGCCGCCATGCTGGTAAACGGCTCAAGTCCCACGTTGTAAGTCCGCCCGTACCACGGGTAACCCCATCCTCCCCCAAACACTTGCCAGTACCAAAGGTATTTGAAGGTTTCGACCGGGTAAGCCAGACCGAATCCGACACCTTTGTCAGGATTTGTTACTGCGTACCAACCTTCAGATTGGTTCTTAAACACGGAGTAGTCCTGCAGACGTTCTGATTTAGCCGGAAATTTTGTGAGATCAACCGGATCACCTGAAGGCGAGATTGCCGTTGGCCATTTCCCAACATGACCGTCCTGTAATCGGTCCCCACCTCGTTCAGGAACGATGTGGTCCGCATCAGCCATATCCAGGATGCAATTCGGAGTGAGGAACGGCTCCCCGAGCGCCACGTGCTGCCCCCATTGAGCTTCAGCTGGTTCTTCTGCTTCGTTGATCAAAGTGTCGGAAACTGTGACAACTGGGCTGTTCGACTCCAAACTTACGGTCTTCTCGATCCAGAAAGGAGCTCGAACTGTGCGAACCCAAAACTTTGCGCTTACCCTCTCAGGGGAATCTTCAATTATTTGTGCGTCCCAAGGCATGAGAGTCGCCTCGGTGTGCTGCCCAATGTCTGCACTCGCATACTTCTGCGGCGGACCGCCGGTAGGTGCGATGGTTTGCCAGCCACCTATATATGTGTCGTGCCACGTGTTGTCGCCATCACCAGTTGACGGGGTCCACTGTGAAAGATTTCGGACAGACCACGGTGTTCGCCACATAAATTCAGTATCTGACCGTTTGTGGACCAGCTCAAATACGTCAGCACCCTTGTCAGCGACAATCGAAACACGCAGCAGTTCATTTTCGAGGACCACCGTTTTCAGCCGTCGATATGTCCACGCGTCGGAAATCCGACACCCAGTAGTTCTTTCGTCCTGATAGTGCAAGTGACACTCCAATTTCCAAACTAGACC
>Ga0181591_10000565_pt1 | contig 30123 bp, 16 predicted proteins | sample 071ome_33_FD_133757 | JGI IMG/M metagenome (GOLD analysis project Ga0181591, IMG submission 133757) | Coastal salt marsh microbial communities from the Groves Creek Marsh, Skidaway Island, Georgia - 071412AT metaG (megahit assembly) | ecosystem: Environmental > Aquatic > Marine > Intertidal...
CACCAATAAACCTAACTGTTGGTGCAGTGGTATACCCAGATCCTGGATTTGTAAGCAAAATTTCTGATATCGACTTATAAGTGTTAATTCCACTTGAAGATCTATCAGTCATAATTGCAACTGCAGTTGCATTTGTTCCTCCTGGAGGTGCAGCAGTTAAGGCAATTGTAGGAGCACTGCTATAATTGTATCCGTCATTGAGGACATAAATTTGAGAAACTGCCCCATCAACTAATGTCGTAGTTGCAGTTGCAGTGACTCCAATACCAGCAAGAGTAAGTTTTACTGCATAACCAGATTTTTGGAAAGTGTCATCAACATCTTCAATTCCAGTATCGATGATTTCATCTTCATACTCAAAGGGTTCACATGTAAGTTCATATACATACAAATCTTGAAGTTGATAGAATTCAACTTCGTGTTCTACAAATTTAATTTCATAGATTACATCTGTGAGAGGAAACCAAATTAAATCTCCCTCAGATGGTCTGTGTCCCAACTTGTATCCGTCCAACACATTACCGTCAGCGTCAGTCATGAAGACACCAATGTAATCCTCAAATCTTTCTTTAGATATAATAAGACTTAATTCATCTTTTGCTTGAACGCCAAATTTGGATAGAATATCTCCCCCGCCACCAAATCCAGCATAACTCTTTACATACGCTTCTATAGAATAACTTTCATCAAAAGTAGATAGAATGTTTTCTTTTATGACAGTTTTTTCATTTAAAAATTTTCTAGGAATATAAACTACCTCAACCCCATACATTCGCAGTTGTTCGTTTATTAACTGCTGAACAAGATTTTGTTCGGATTGACTTCCCTGTAGAAAAAATGGATTTAATGTCATATTCTTAACCTATCATATCGAGTGGTGGCATTTCATATTCTGCTCTCATTCTTGCTTTAATATCAGCAAGTTCTCCTAAAGCATCATCATATATTTGTCTACCATTCAATTCAACACCTCCAGGAAGTTTCACTCCCTGGAACTTGATCAAGTTTTGTCCCCACTGCTTTTTGATTAACGATGTTAAATATGTCTTTAAGAAAGAATCATTGTATACCTTACTGAAGTTTGCGGGATCTAAAATTCTATAGCAACTAATTAACAAATAATTCCCTGCTTTCAGTCCTCCCCAGTTAGTGTCGATATATAATCTGTTTTGACGCTTAGTGAATCTAATTGCCTTGTCTGTATTAATTAAAAAGTCAATTGTTTCCAAATAAGTCTTTACCATGGTATAATTTAAAAGTTCAATCGCAGTAAAATTATATACATCATTTAAGAATATTTGATATGCAACATTAAACATTCCTGATGACAATTGACTTGTGTCTACTTTGAACACTCCATCAATTCCAATTACACTATCAGGAACTTGAATATAGTTGCTGTCCTCTTCAAAATCAAATGTGGTTGTTCCAATTCCAGGAATAGTAACTGAAGAACTTGTTGTTGTAACAATTCCTATTGGGTTTGATGCCCTTCTACCTTTTCCCCTATCAATATCTTCCTGAGTTATTTTGTACTTCAAGTACATTTTTTCTACGCCATCAAAATGACGCTCATGAAAAAGTTGCAATGCATCATCAACCAGATCATCGATCTGATCGTCATCTACATTGATCTCTAAGACTGGAGCACCCAGTCTCCTCAAACAATAATCAATGAGTTCTTGACGTGAGGATGGTTGTGCCATTTATCATTACTTTTTTTTCTATTTATCACTTCCAGTACTGGTCTTTCTACTAGAAGGTTTTGATGAGTTAATTTGTTCACTCATAACTACTATTCTTGCTTCTAAAGCAATGTTTTGCATCATAAGTTCAGTCAACTTTTTTTGATATACTTGCAAGAGTGTGTTATAATCAACTTCAGCCATGATTTTCTCCTAAAAAAATAGGGGGGACTTCTCCCCCCTTATCTTTATTTATTAGGTTTAGAAGACTCCGCCATCGACATTTATGTTTTGTAAATGTCTTCCAGTGACTCCTCCAATGGTTGCGTAACCAATAACTTCCTCTCCAGATCCTGCAGTATCAGTTACGAACAATTCACCAATTTCAATAGGAGCATAATACCCACTTTCTACGGTCAGGACTCCAGAAGACTCAGAAACTCTGGATGCAAGAACGATTCTAGAAACAGAATCATCCCAGTAAATACCACCAAGTCTAGCAGCGGTATCATAATAGTGAAGTAAAGTACCAATGTCTTTGTTTAAATCTGAAGATGGTGCGTTACCATCTACTCTACCAAGTTCAATCAGTTGATCCTCAATAGTTAAGGATGCTGTATTTACTTGAGTTGTACTTCCAGTAACATTTAAATTACCAGTAATGGTAGTATTACCAGAACCGTCAAATGTGATTGCAGCAGTTCCACTACCATCTTTAATATCGTTTCCAGAAACCTGAAGATCTCCAGTTACAGTAACATCCGTTGAGAATGTTGATACGCCAGTTACATTAAGACCACCAGCACCAACTGTTAAACCGTTACCACTGTAAGTAAGATTTGCACTATCTTCGAGAGCACCACCAGTTCCTGCAAGAACTACTCTTGTTGCAGTCAGGTCGGAAACTGTAGCAGAAGAAAGTGTTGTTTCTCCTCCACTAATGTCAATACCGCCGTTAAAATCAACAGCACCAGTTACTGTTAATGCTCCACCAACAGAAGCATCATTAGTTATTGTAAGAGAATCTCCAATAGTTACATCATCAGGGAGACTGAGTGTTATTGTTTGTCCAGAAGCACTGGTTACGATCTCATTGGCAGTACCTGCAATCGTAAGTGATTGAGAATCAAGATCGACAGCGCCTGTTCCAGAGTCGCCAGCGATATCGAGATCTTGTGCAGTTACCTGAGAATCGACGTATGCTTTGATGGACTGTTGAGTTGCCAGAGCATCTGCTCTGTCAGAGGTCATGTCATCCTCATCAAGGATGGCAGTAACTGCAATACCTGCAAGAGTGAATGTGGTAGCAGTCAGTCCACCACCAACAGTTACGTCATCAGGAAGTCCAACAGTTACAGTTCCATTTGATCTTGAAACTTCAACTTCATTCGTGGTTCCGTTGATTGCAATAACAGCACCGTTTGCACTGTCTCCAAGTGAGATGACACCTGATGATGCATCAAAATCATCAGCATCAAATGCTGCAATACCTTTCGTAGATCCATCTGCTGCAGCATCTCCAATAGATACGTCACCACCCGCAGTTACGCTGAAGTAAGACGCACTAAATGAAGAAACACCAGCATTGGTGGAAGATGCAATTTCTGCAGCAATAGTAACAGTATTATCAGTAATTGTGGTGTCAATACCTTCACCACCAGTAAAGGTTAAAGTATCAGATCCTACAGAAACACTGTCAGTTCCACTGTCACCAGCGATGTCAAGTGAAGATGCTGCAGTTGAGGAGAAAGATAAGTTTCCAGAACCGTCAGTGACTAATACATCACCGCTGCTACCATCAGTTCCTGGAAGAGTATAGGTCAGGTCTGAAGCAAGTGTGTTTGGTGCCTTTAACGCAATACTATTAGTACCGTTGTTAGTGCCCTCAACAACCTTTACGCTACTGCCAACCGTAGTGGTTTCTTTAGTCCAATATCTTGCAGAACCTAAAAATCTATTATTTCCGTTGGTCCCGTCTTCCCCAATATAAAAATTATATTCATCAGTAATATATGCGGGTTCACCAGTCTGTAATCCTACAGACCCAAATGCACTTTGTGTGCCCCTCTTAAACCTAATAGTTGGGTTTGCCATTTAATACTGACCTATTTTCGATAGATATAATATATTTATTAAATTGGATCAAAATTGACCGCCATCAAAGTCGATGTTATCTGTTCTAGTTGTGTCAGTGTCTAAAATATTGATAAAATCTCCAGGAATGGATCCATCAGAAGCAGCATCAGAAAGAATCTGATCTGGGTCAACTGCTTCCCATCTGTTTGCCGATGCATTGTAACTTAGAACATAATTATCGGCTTTATTTGATGTATCTACGTCAATTAGACCACCTATTGTAGTAATAGATGCAAGTGCTGAAAGATTGCTAGCAACTACTTTAGTTGCATTTCTTCCACCTACTCTTACTCGTACTGCGTTAAATGACATTTAAGTTACCTTAAGTACAGACTCCTGCTGTGACAAGAGCATTTCCTTCAACTACCCTGGTTTTTGTTCCATCACTTGCAGTTAATAATACGTCATAAACATATCTTCCAGGTTTCAATGCTGCCGTTGCAGCAGCAGTAAGTCCAATTCCTATTGTTCCGTATGCAGACGTAACGGTCACACTAAAATTAGTTTTGCTGGAACTACCTGCATGTTTTGCTAACTTAGCAACAGCAGATGTTCCTGCAAGATTAGTTTGGGAATTTGTAGTAGGGTCTTCTAGAAAAAAAGTATTGTTGAAATCAGTACCCTGCTCTATGACCAAGTTGACTACTCTTACTGCCATTATACTATATGATCTTTATAAAATTATTTATAGTTTATCTAAAATGAGTTTCATCATACTTTTTATTTCAGTTACATCTTTCTTCAACATTTCAATTTCTTGAATCTCTTTAATCTTCCTTTCACGCTGACTCATATATGATTTGTATGAATCTACATTGGTATTAATTATTGCGGAGGAGTAATTATCTCTGTGAAGAGATGAATGCCCCTCCACAGGGGTCATTTCATCATTTTCCATATTATGCTAGTGCTATTGCGGTAAGTTCTCTAATCTTAGGTACATACGCTTGGTTTGTACCCGTCATCAGAATCTTGATCATAAATCCAGTAAATGGTGGTAAATTATCCTGAGAGTACATAAAGTTGAAGTACTGATCATTATATGTGGACGCTTTTACAAAATCATTTGGAAGACCGTTGTTTTTAGATGAATCAACAATTGCATATTGCTTTTCATCATTAGTTCCACTTCTAGTTAAGTTGTTATAACCTGGGAACAGCAAGTATGGTTGGTCCGCATCTGGAAGGTCAGATCTAAACAGTTTGTAAAGAACTCTAATCTCATTGGTAGGATGTCTATATCCAGCAAATCTAACTTGCAGTGAAGTTGCTGGAGTTTCTAAACGTACCTTCTTAGAAACATATATTGCAGAGTGTGGATCTCCAAGTGAAAGATTTACTCTAGGATCATTTGGATAATCACTTACTGGTTCATCAATTCTGTTTGTAGTGGTGATTACATTGAGTCTTTGGAGGTCGATAACTGGTGACAATCTATCACTATCAGTAGACATCAAGAATTCCATGGTAAATGATTTGTTTCCAGGAAGATTTGTCAACCTAGAGTTTTCATTAACCTTGGATGCTATAATTCTGGGGGAAGTAAAGTAATTAATTTCACCTAACTGAACGGGTTCAAATCCTTGATCTAAGAAAGAAACCTCATTTCCAGCAACACTTGTTCCAGAAACAGTTCTGACTCGTGCAGTTAATTCTGTACCAGCAGGAATTAGAGTAGAAACGTTTGGTGTTATTGCTTCAAACTGAATATTTTGGGTTGCTCTAGCAATAGATCCACCACCAATTTTTGATACATTGAATGCAAGTGGTTGGAATCCCCCAGAATTTCCAACACTTCTGTCAACACCATTTGTACCCATTCCGACTTTTATTGCATAAGAGTCGAGAGTAATAGAATTATCTCTGGTTGAAGATGACAACTCATGCGTTGTGTTAATTCTTCTTAGAGATACACCGTTAAACTCATACTTAGAAACAGGAGATCCTACGGGGTGTGTTTTAATGGTGGTATTATCAATACCTCTGGTTATACCAACTAAATTGTTTCCATTTGTAGTTTCATAACTAATGATCTCATCATTGACTGCAATATATCCAGGATTAGTGCTAGAAACACCAACATTTTCAAAAGTAGTGAATATCGAAATATCATCGAGTAAAATGTTATCAGTCGATGTCTTATCGTATGTTGATGATAGTTTTGTTGTTGGATTGTCACCCTGAATCTTACTTAAGATTACTTTATTGTTGGATGAATGCATACCGTGGTTTCTATGAGAAACAACTATGTGCTGACCGTCTCCATTAGAAACAACATTAACTGTAGATGGTACTGATGGAACAGTAGATGCAACACCAACTGAGTTATAAGCAAGTTCATCAATAGTATTAAATTCACCTTGAACTTGATTAAGAATCAGTTGATTGGTAGCAGTAATAATTCCAACATTCAACCTAACATTTTTGCTAGTAGCACCTAATTGTACTGAAACAACATCTCCAACAGAATATCCTCTTCCACCATTAGTTACAGTTACGACACCAACAGATCCTCCGATAACTTCTACTTGAGCAAGGCCACCACTACCATTTCCAGTAACAGCAGTTAATGCAACATTGCCATAGTAGAAAGTTCCTGTGGATGGAGTAATTCCAGAACCAACATTATTTACTGTGAGGTTATAATCGCCATTTGTGGTGCTTCCAATACCGATTGCTCCTGTAGACTTAACAAGTTTTCCTGAAGCGGAAAGGTTGTTAAACTGAGTAATAGTTACTCCAGAATTTAAATTATCTGCAGAAACTGCACTGGTTAATCCAAGAACAACTTGTTTTGCTGGAGTAAATAATGGATTCGCTCTAAGTGTTGGTACTTTATCGTTTGCCTCAGAAAGTGTTGGGTTATAGGATACAAAGGCTCCAGGTTGTGTGGTAAACTTGCAACGATTAAGTCTAAACTTAAGATCTTCTAGTTGACTTGCATCCCAAGTAGCACCGTTTTGCGACTTGAACAATGATCCCATGTATGGTTGTTGGGAAACAATGACCTGATCATTTTCATCAAGACTTGAAGTGCTTACATCAACTTCACCCATTCTAGAAATCCATGCCTCATAATTATTTGACAACGAAATCAATACGATGGCATAAGAATTTCCTCCCTGTAAAAATACAGGAGACTTGAACTTAAAGTTTGTGGCAACTGTACCATCCTCAGAGATGTTAACCTCAGATGGTTCCCTTGAAATTTCTGCAAAAGGTAAAATAACAGTAGTTGGTAAACCAGTTTGCATGGTTCTGATTTGACATGTCACTGGGATATTGGCATCCTTTGTTCTGAAGTAAATGTCAACAGAACTTATAAAGCAATCTTCACCTTCTGCAATCTGAATAGATTCTGCAAGAGGATCAACCCATCTTCTAATTTCTACTCTCTCACGAGTAGCAGTTTGAAGTTGTTGTCCCTTTTCAACCTTTGTGTCACTTACAGTAACAATTTCAACATCGGCATTCCTAGTTGCAATAAAGGTTTCTTGCTTATTATCAATAGTTCCTGCTGATGTAAATTTACCTTCAGAAGCACTTTCAACACTATTTGATGCTGTACTATTAGAAGGACTTGAAGTAACTCTGATAGTTCTAGTTCCACTTTGGAATTGTGGATTAGTTGTATGTTTTGGATTTGGGATATAAAGAGATCCAATAACAGTACCTGCATTATCAGAGACAAGTCTCAAATTAGTAACGGTTGCTTCTGCTCCACTGGTCTTACCAATCAGTTTAGTTCCAACCTTAAGTCTTCCCTTAAAGTTTTGCTGAATATCAGACAAACTTGCGGTATCTACATTCAAAATTGTAGATGTGGTTGCATAAGAACTGGTCAGTCCAACAGCAGTTTCACCTCCGAATGGGTTTGATGTATAGGTTAATGTTGGTGAATTATATGGTCCATATTTGTGATCTGGAGTAGCGACTCTAAATCTAATCTGTTCTGCATCTGCTGATGGATTTGAGAGAGTGGGAATTGATGATTCAACAGTCTCTCCAATTTGGAAGACACCACTGTTCATTTCAATTTCAATCAGTTTAGGAACAACATATTCCGTCATGTTTACGTTTTCAAAGAAAACATACATTTGGGTAAGAGGTTTAATCCTTCTTGCAATAAACTCAATATTTCTTTCTCTGCAATAAGGAGTAAGTTCTCTACTTACAACCTTAGAACCAATTGATTGTGTATCGATCCTTTCAGTAATTCTTCTTTGAATTCCTTCTCTAGATGATCTAGTTTCAACTTCAACTTCCTGCAGATAAGTATCTACATAAGTATCTCTAAATGTTCTAATTCTTCTAGATCTTGCGTGTGGTGCTCCAGGAACAATACGAGTTGAAAGTAGCTCACTAGATTTGGGAACCTTAGCTTTGTCAATTCTAAGTTCACTAGTTACAGTTTTTCCACTCCAAACTTCTTCCCACGCACCCCAGTCAACTGGAGAAAGTCCAGTATTAGGATCAACTTGGAAGGACGACATAAAAGCATCATAATTTCCTTGTTGCTCAAGTGTAACAGGATCTAAAATTTTCTCTTCAATCCAGGTGTCTGTTTCTGGATTCAGTTCCATTGTACCGAACCAACTTAATACTGCAAATGGGTTGACATTTACAGATCTAGTTGCAAACTTTTGTTCGATAAAAACTTCTTCATCATACTTAAGTGTGATTAAATCTCCAGTTTTTTGTATGTTTGGATTCTGTAAATCCGTTACAAATCTGAGGTCAGTAGAAGTATTTGCTGTTGTACCAATACCAATTGCGGATGCAGATCCAACAAGGAGGTCAACTGATGTTGTGTAGTGTGAAGGTCTTAATGTTCCAGTAGAAGCATCAATACTCGCCTTAAAATCAGGACTCTGCATGTTATGAGATTCATGCCTTCTGAAATTATCTACAAAGATTCCATTCTTAAATCTATCAAGTCCAGTTAATGGATCCTTAATTGAAAGATTTGTGGTTTCTGTTTCTAACAGTGAAAGTTGAGTATAGTATTCAATGCTTTGGATTCTATCCTCAAGTTTCCCGATATCTTTCATTTGATATCTCTTATGCTTAGTCTTGTTAAACTGAATATCATTCTTTGCAAGATACGCATAAGGTCTTAAGGTAAATGATCCAACCTCAAAAGATCCATCAGTAATAATTGGTGGAACAGGATCATCTGCTGGTTCACCTGAAATAATTCTGAAGTCTCCGCCTTTTGTTAGAACTAATTTATCAGTTCTAGGAAGACGATAGGAATAACCTAAAACTAAAGACTCACCACTTACTGGGGTTGCCGTTACAGAAGAACCATTATTTGGGAATACTCTTGACTCATATTGGAAAGGAGAGTACGATTCATTAGTGTAATCAGAAACTCTTGGTCTAAAGTCAATTACATCAGAATTTCTCAAAGATTGATAACTGATTCTTGGAAGATCAATGCCATCATGAACAATTCTTGGAGGCCAACTCAAGTAAGAGAAGAACTCTCCAGTATCTGACGTTGGAGTGCTATAATAGTCATAGACAATTGTTAACCTTCTAGAAGGAACTGGAGCAGAATCATTTCTAATAATTCTACCAAAATCTAAGAATTCTAATCTTTCCCCACTATCTAAGATAAACCCAGAATCTATGGTCTTATCACCAAGAACTATTCCAGAAATAGTGCCGACGATCTGAGTTAGTTTGAAGGTTACAGACTCTCCAAGTTGGAACTCTCTATCATTGTTATATACAAATGTTACCGTATCTGAAGTTACCCTTACTACTCTACCAATAGCATAGGTGCTGTTTCCAGTAACTTGTTCACCAACTGCAACATCAAGGAGGGATCCATCAATATTAGTTAAGGTTAGAGATGGGAGAGTAGGATCATTAGCATCATCAGACTCAAATACTCCGTGAATTCTTAAAACTTCCGCTTTTCCAAGAGAAATTTCTTTATCTTGAACTCTGAGTCCATATACTGAACTATAAGTCAGTCCATCATTTAAACTGCTATTTGAATTTGATCCTGATCCAGGATCGCTAGACTTATTGACTGTTAATGTAGCACAACGATTCAATACCTTCGATTTAGAATCAACTCTAATTTTTCTAAGGGTAGCAACTAATTTTGCATTAGCATCAGTTGTTGTGCTCAACTGATTTAAAGTTAAAGTTCTTCCATTGGTAGACAGGTTAAATTGTCCCTCAACCAAAGGTTCTATAGATCCATCCGAATATGACAGTATATACTTTTCTTCATCAAAGGGTTCAAATACAGAATCTAAATCATTCTCAATAACAACACATCCACCAGATGACACTGAAGCAGAGAATGTCTTTCTATATACGAGTTGAGAATTATCTAATATTACATTACTAATGTTTGGATCTGGAAGTGGTTCATAAAATGCACTGAATTTATTGTCACTTAATTCGCCACTTCTATACCTTACAATAGATGTTGTCTCTGTAGATGGTACATCTCCATCACAAATTCCAGATACAGTTGAAACACCAGTAACAGTTAATCTGGTTAAGTCGGAACTAACTGAAGTTACTCTATTATATGTTTCAGTTACGAATCCTGCTCTTACATAAGAAACAATATCATTTACTTTTACTCCGTCAGCAAACCTTGAAGTTATTGGTCCAGTGATTGTGCTGACACCCGCAGAACTTGCTGAGATTGTCAGTGCCGCATCATCAAGTTTAAAAGTTCCTGTCAGAGTAAAGTCTGTTGTGAATGTGTTTACTCCAACATTTGAGAATACTGATTTGACATCAGATATTGAATAGTCAGTTACATTGGATATTGTTGGTGATGAAGAAATTCCATTAACCGATATGGATTCTCCTACAATAAAAGATCCACTAACAGAATTTAAAGTTAATACTTTTGAATCATTGACAGTTGAATTTAAATATCCCTTAGAACCACTACTGTTTCCCTCAATTAATGCTGGACCTGCTAATGTTATACTGCTACCAATAGTTACTTGTGTGAAGGTATCAATGTCATAGAGGAAAATTTCAAACTCGGTTGCATCATTTGCATAAGCAGCATCCTTTACTTTAAAGTCATAGCATCTGGCTTTTCCGATTTCGCTTCCAGGTGCCAGTAATCCATCTTCACCAACTCTCTGATTCCTTAAACTTAATACTGCAGTGGTCCCAAAACCTACAGATGGAGCACCGCTTACATTATTAGTAAAGAATTTGTTTCCTGCTTTAAAAGGTAAACTATATGTTGGTACTTCTTTAGATGTCTCTGGTTTTCTTACATCGATATATGTAGAAGAAATCTTCTCGATTTCATATCCCTTTACATATGCCTTACCAGGAGAAACTTGTAATGTATACAAGTCTTCAGATGGAATATTTCCCTGTGCAGTCAGTTCATTCTCTTTGTATATACCACCATTAAAGTCAAAGTTGTTTAACGACTCTTTGATGAATACTTCAAATGGTTTAATATAATAGTCTCCAGATTCATCATAGGTTCTTCTTGCAAGTTCATCTGCAAGGAAGTTCAGTTGACTATTATCAGCAAATTTTAAAAGAAGACCATCTTCAACTCTCATGAGTTCGATGAAATTCTCATCATTAAACTCAGTGATTGGTTTTTTAATAAAAGTTGTAGACAGTTTAAATCTATCTGCACCTGGAGCGGCGAAGTTTGAATATCCTTGCGAATTATCGTTCAACGAAGGATCATCAAATGATGTTACAATCTCTTCGCTGACAAGTAAACCAATTCTATAATTAGGTGTATTGCTATACTGATCTAATAAAATAGTGGCTGATTGTACCTTTACGAAAAATCCTCTAATAAAGTAAATACCTTCATCAATAAACGCTGCAGATCCAGTTCCAGTAGCGTTTTCTGATAAGGTAGTTGCAAAGGCAGTATTTTCCTTAATAATAGTTAAACCATACTCCAAGTCCGAAAGGACCAGCAGTCTTTCACCATCTAAGAATTTAGAAGTTACAAAATCTTGATTTGATGCACGAATATATCTGATGTATAATGTTACGTTCCCTCTTTCAGACTCCGATTCCGTTATAACTTTAACTACGGATGCTGTTACTCTTGAAGTCTCACCCTGAATTTCAAGACCTACAAGTTCATCCAGATATTCTGAAACTGGTATTCCGAAGAACGAGGAATCTATTTGAACAAACTCATAGTTTGCATCATATCCAGTTTGTCCTGGAATAACTTTAGATCCCTCTTTAAAGACATAAGACCCAAATCGTTCAATTTGATTCTGCAGAATAGTTTGCAGTGTTGTTAATTCACGTGCCTGTATAGCCGTCCCTGGTTTGAATAAAACCCTTTGATAATTTTTATCCTCATTAAAGTCGTCATGATATGGACTGACATTGAGATTGGTATTCTGTGGCATGTTCTTAGAATTCTAATACGATTTTAATGTCTTCTTTTTGAGTCAGGGAACGTGGTATAGCGGCTCTGTTATCTATATAGATGATTTCTCCAGAGTACTTTTCAATCTCTGGATTTGCAACACCTTCTACAAAGTTCTGATCTAGATTTATAACCTTTGCACCGACCACGGTGGTAACTCCAGGATTAGCAGCAGTTCCGAATGATGTTTGAATGTCTAAGTTGGAACCAGCAGTAGCTCCTACAATACTCAACGATCCACCAGTAGCAAGTTCGCTATTTCTCTTAAAGTTAACAAGTTTATAATTGTATTCTGTTACTGCAAGACCTACTGGTTGATAATATTTTAGAACACCTGTGCTTGCGTCATAAGATGCAACCTTTCCAATTGCAGTAGAACCTATTCCAATTGTCTGTGTAATATTGTTATCTACTGTATATGATCCATTTTCAGAATTTTCTAACTTTAATGCACCCAAAGCACTTGCTTGTGCAGAAGAAAGTAATTGAGTTTTACTTCCATATACAGTAGGATTTTTAAGAATTCCAACTCTAGCAAAATCATTACCAACAATAAAGTCTGGATTTGTTCCAGTGTTTTCGTATCTGGAATATACTAGAACTCTGTAAGAACCAAGTTCTTTATAGATATCATCTCCATGTCCACCAGATGGTGGAATAATTACGTCAAAAGTTGCTATAGATGTTGATGCACTACCTACGGCATTTAGACCAAATGAAGTTAAATTTGTGCCACCAACTTCATATGCAGGACCGCTTGGATAGAACTGAATAGTTCCTCTAGTATATCCAGTTCCTCCAGAAGTAACATCTACGTCACTAACTCTTCCATCAGCACCAACAACAACACTTACTTTACCACCAGTACCGTCACCTAAGATCGGTATATTCTTATATGTTCCTGCAGGAGCGTATCCAGATCCTCTGTTAGTGATAGTTACAACTTTAATTTCACCATCAACAGCATTATTTTTGATATCTGCGGTATCGCCAGATCCCCAATTAGATGGAACTGGAATAAATTCTAAAGAGTCAAATTTAATAATGTCTGATGGAGAGATTGTGTATAGATATTTCCACAAATATCCATCCCCAGAAGAACCTGCAGCTCTTGGTTCCAAATCAGTAAATTTTGGTTGATCCAGAGATGGTTTTCCGCTTAAATTATCAGGATCAGTTCCATTACTTAAACAAATATAGACTTTAAAATCTTCATTGACCACATAATAATTGGCGTCATACAAACTTGTTGCTCCAGTTACGGGTGCTAGGTTTGAAGAACTATAATCATGACGATACATATCATATTTTACGCCTGCATTCCAATTGACTTTTCTAACCATTCTACGCACATCTTGCGTAGTCACCTTTTTCAAGGCAATCATGGTATCAAAATAATCATTCTGTTCCTTAAACATGTCTTTTGGAGCAGGAACATTTGTATTCCAATCAGTTGTTCCTGATCCAGTAGCGACATCCGTGGAATTAGGCAGACCAATGAACGTATAATATACGTTGGTGGTGCTTCCAATTCCAGTGAAACTTTGGACAAAAGTCTCTGCGTTTAATATTCTAAATTGATCTGAAATAATTGCAGACATCGTTAAAGTTTTTTATTTATTTATCTTAATTGTACTCTGCTCTGAGAGCAGTTTTTCTAATTACCAATGGAGAAGTTTGAATTCCAATAAAACCATTATCGTTAATAACGCTAAATGACTTAGGCGTATCTCTTAATCCAAAATTGTAGAACTTACCCCAACTGTAGTTACCAACCTTTCCAGTAGTGCTAAATCCTATGTTATCGGGATCTACTGATGTAGATGCAACTCCAACAATAGAAAGTACGTTACTGTAAACAGTTACAACCCCAGACACCCCATTATTATCAACTTGATCTACTACGTAAATATTATCTAAGTACGTATTTCCAACCCCAACATTAGTTATTGTAGATCCGTCAATGTAAATTGATGTAACTCCATCACCAGTAATGGTATTATATGTTGTATAATAATCTCCTGTCGTAATTCCACTTCTAATAATTGGAGTTAGAGAACTGCTGCTTCCATACACGTCAGTATTTAAACCAACATCAGTCTGGATCTCAAATATAACCATTGGAGTATCTGTTCCAATTCCAGTCGCACTAGTTCCAATACCAATTATTTTTCCATAATCTCCAGCAACTTCTACACTAGTAAGATCTTCATATTTTGGATTTGGTGGTTCAATTAGTACACTGATATCAGAAGCATTGCTGTATCCAAATCCACCAGCAGCAATATTTATGGAGGAAATTGTTCCTGCAGCAGAAACATTTCCTGTTCCAACAAATTTACTCAATTCTTGATCTGAGAAGTAGTAAGAACTATCCGATCCAACACCAATTACAGAAGAAGTGTTTCCAGTCAGAGAGAACATTGTAGTGCTTACTGAATTTTTAACAAACCAGTCTTCACCATTTATAGAATTTATAACAGATCCTCTTTCCCCAACAGCAACAAATACACCACTTTCATAAACTACCGATAATAAATTCTCAGTAGTGTTTACAGTATCAAACGTCCATCCTGTTAGGTTTGTAGAATAACCAACTGTTCCGTTATTACCAACTACGACATACTTACTATCTCCATAAACAATATCATTTAAGTTTTCTTGACCACCACTAGGTGCTCTTTCAACTCTGAAGAATCTATTCGTAATAGATCCCATTTGAGATGACATGATGACACCATTGTTTCCAACAACAACAAATCTGGAGTCAACATCCGAATAGATTACGGATTTAAGATCATTAGTTACTGCAGTTGTTGGGTTATTTGACAAGTCAACAAATGTGGACTGGTTAATTAACCATTGAGTTCCAATTCCAGTTGGAGATGATGTAAGAGGTGTGGAACCAGATTCTAACCAAGTTGTGGTTGTTGGATATGCATCATCAGACACGAGGACTGTTGCTCCAGTACCAACAGCAACAAATTTTCCATTACCATAAACAACAGACTGGAATTTTCTTGTTGTTGATGATTGTGTAAATGAGTATCTTCCAAAATTTAGTGCTACATATGAGTATATTACTGAGGAATCCCAGTTTACTGCGTTGTCTGTAGAATATCCAACATTAGCATCAGATCCAACTCCAACCCAAACACCATTTCCATATTCCACATCATTAATTTGATTGTTTCCTGCAAATGTTGGAGTTTGTCTACTCCAAGTTAAGTAGTCTACAGATGTTGAAATGCCACCCTTATCATCAGATACTACATAAAGATTATTCTGATATCTGATGGATCTAAGATTTGTTGTGGATACTGTAGTGGTTACTCCAGAAGTCCAATTCTTACCAATTTCTAAAATTTGTGGACGATAATTTAGAGTGACTTCTGGAGAATTTTCATAACCAACACCAGGGTCTGTTATGGTAAATGATGTAATTGTTCCACCAGTAGAAACTGTTGATACTACTGCTTGAGCAGCATCTGTCTGAACATCACTTATAATCCTAACATTATTATCATCTTCAGTAGTTTCGTCTAGAATTCTAAAGTCGGGATAACCACCTTGAGTGTACAATACGGTATCTCCAGGAACAAAATCTTTGATTAATCTTGTAGTTGGGATAATTTTTGGTTCAAGATAGTCTCTGTTCTTAGAAACAATCTCACCATTAATAATGCTATCGGAGGTTTGTTTCGTCCAGGTTAAACACCTTTGAGATTCAACATCTGTGGAGATTCCTGACCCATTGTATGGGTTTGTTTCTAATGTATCTGATGTTAGTAATTCAATTACAACTCTTTTATCTTGTTGTAAAATATTTTGATGACTTTCTAATTGTACAGAGTCTCCAACTTTTATAGTTTGTAATGGTATTCTTGTAAGTACATCAAGGGTAGATCCTTGATAGAACATTATCTTACACTTACTTCCAAGTTTAGGTGCTTCTGTAAATACTAATCTAGTTCCTCCAGTGAAAGTATAATCCTTCCCAGGTTTTTGTAAGACATCATTTATGAAGACAAGAAGTACATTTTGGATATCAAAATTAGCACCATCTGCAATTTCGATACTAAATGGAGATGCAACAATTCCCACAGTTCTTTCCATAATAAATGATTTTTTAAATCCATCAAATTGTGAGGATACGTCATTAATTTCTAATAATCTACCAAATGACCAACCCGAAAATTCATCCGAATAAACACTGTCAACAGTAAATGTTGCTGCAGTTCCTGAAGTTGATGGGGATGAGAAGGAAAGAATATCATTCTCACTATATCCAATTCCTCTATCAATAATTTTATACTTTGTTACACTTCCACCTGTTCCAACGACAATATCAACTTTTGCTCCAGATCCATTTCCACCAGTGAGTGAAACGTTTGGATAACTTCCAGGAGTATAAGAATCTCCAGCACTTAACTCAAATTCATTAACAATTCCACCTCTTGGCAGAGATTCTCTGTCATCGCCAGTAAATGTAATTGTAGTAATTCCAGATACTCCATCAGTAGATAATGAATAATCCGTGGTCGTATCTTCACCAAGAGGTCTCTGGAAGAAGTTGTTTATCAGTATTATTCCCTGATTTGTATGAATTCCAGTTGGTTCTTGCTCTCTAGATAAAATTGAGAATGATTTTCCAGTTCCCGCTTCTCCAGTAAATGCTTGTGAAATATCATCTAAAATATAGTTAGTATCGTAATTTACGCGGTGGAACACCCTTCCAGCAAAAGTTGAGTTGGTGCTTATTCCAGGGTTTAAAGTTGTGAGGCCAACCTTACCATAAGGAGCACTATTGAAGTAAACATAACCTTTATTGATGGTGTAGTCGCCACCAAGCACCGTCACCGCTGCTCCAACAAGGTGTGCCGCTGCGTTAGTACCAAATTGTGCTCTGTCAGCATAAACTGTGTTTGTAGAACCAAACCCAACTACATTAAGTTTTAAAATTTCATCTTCTATTTGTAATAATGTATTTGAAGTTATAGAAGTAACTCCAACAAGTTTAAATGTTGTTGATCCTATTCCAATATTTTCAGATAATCCAGTATCAATATCTTTACGGAATATAGGACTTTGAATGATATTATCAACAGTAATCAATGCTTTGGTGTTTGCAATATCTGGGTGAGAGGACAATGTATGTGTTGTTCCAGAACCAACCACTGTTGTTCCAATTCCAGTCTCAGATCTGTATTCGAAGAATATGTTGTTTATGGTGGAATCTGTTTTAATTCCTGCTAATTTGATTGTATTATTATCAACTTTATATGCATAAACTTCTTCAGGAAGTGTATCTGTAGATACGCCACTTAAAACTCTTGCAGTTGTTGCAATTCCGACTGGAGTTCCAGATCCGTAATCATAAACCAAACGTTCTCCAGTTGAGAAATTATGATTTGGAATGAATATTAGTGAAGAACCTGCTCCAATGACAGAACCATTTGTAATATTGAATGATTTATGTAATAGAGTTTCTCCTTTCGAGAAGAGAGCAAACGAAGCAATACCAACAACATTTCCTCCAATAGTAGATGTTACACCTGTAAATTGTGGACTTACATCATCAATTTCATATACTTTATTGTCTATACACTCAACATATGGGACAAGTTTTGTGCTATTAAGCACAATGTCTCTAGTGAGTGTGTCTGAAATTGCATTGTCTGATGCCAAATCAAAACATGGTCTCGTGTATAGAGACATAACACTATCAATTTCAATGAGTGGTCCTACTTCACTAGCAGCAATAGAAACTCTTGCTGGTAAAGTTCCTTTAATGTCGGCAGGACTAACAACATCCAAGTCTGAGAAGTTTTTAAATCCTGCAGTGTGTGTCAGTGAATTTACAGGTTCACTCCAAGTGGAATAAGGAGTTTTACTCTTGACTGAATATGAGAAGTTTTGATAGTAAAAACTATCTTGTATTCTTTGGAATGATTCATTTGTAAATCCAGTCTGAGTTTGCCACCCATTAGATTTGATAACGGTAGATCCAGTATCAAATTCAGTGTCAAAAGAACTTACATTGTTTACAGTGCCTTTTGTTTTTGAAGTGGATCCTACAAGAGTATCTCCGACTTTAAATTCACCATCAACATTACTGATCTTTAAAACTCTTGTTACGGGATTCCATCCATTCTGAACAACCTTTCCAGTAGCATTATTTCCTGATGTGATTGTTTCATCATTATTAAAGTTTTGCTGAATTAACGATGTGTTAAATCTTGCTAAGTCAGATTCTTTAATTGCTCTACCGATACTTGTGTTTACATCAAAAGTTCCACCAGTAGTTCCAAGACCAACAGGAATATTATAAGTGATTGATGATACGTTAGCATCATTTATAAAACTCACGATTTCAAAAGTTTTGTAGTTATAATCTTCAGAATTGTATCCACCACCCTCAGATTGAACTGTTGTAGTTTCAATTCCTTCAACAAAAACTTTGTCACCAAGTGCAAATGGGAAGTTTGTAAATCCGTTATTTGGTCTCTTTAAAGTCAGTGTATTTTGTGATCCATTCGATTCAGCAGATGTTACTAAAATTCCATTAGTATTTTGTGTTGAAACAATTTCTGGAGTAACTTCACTAAGACCACCATCTAAAGTGATTATATCTACAGCAAAAACTGAAGTTCCACTTAACTTAGATTCTAAAATAATATTTGGATAACCAACTACAATAGGAACTGGTGGAACTAAGTATCCTTTACCACCACTAGAAACTCCAACTTCGCTGAGAGTGAAATTATTTACAATCTCTAAAATTGTTGGTGCTTCTGCCTTTACAACAATAGAATTATCTGCAGAATAGTTATATCCAAGATTTACTGGAGAAACATTGTTTATAGATCCTATCTCATCTGAGAATGGTCTAAGTATAGCCCCAGTTCCTGCAGAAGAAACAACTCCATCAATTCTTGGAATAGTTCTATAAGCAGATCCACCAGATATTAATCTAACTTTTTCAATTGGTCCAACACTGGTAGGTGATTTTGTAGAGTATTTTAAGGTTGAGGTATTTGAACTTGTGTACGAAGAGTGTTCTGGTTCTTTATTTAAAATAAGTTGAAGCGTATCCGAAGACACTCCAACAGATGTAAACTCTCCATTATAAATGCTGGTGTTTAAAGTTATCTTGGAAAAATCTTTAACTTCTTTATCAACAAAAACTTTATATTCGTCCCCATCAGAAATATTTTCTTGAGTGACATAATAGTATAGAGTTTTTGGTGTATTTGAATTTGTTTGTAATTGTACGGTTGATCCAGATACACCAGTATCTCCAGTTCTTATAATGGAATCTGTTGAATATTCGTTAATAAAGTTAGAATCCAGATAGAATCTAATCTTCAAGTCAACTAAACTTGAATCAGAAACATCTAACTGTAAAGAATTTCCTCTATAGACAGAAATTCTAGGATTAATTAGAGAAATTTCATGGTTACCAGATCCAGAAGAAAGAATATTAATATGCTTAGGTATCTTTCTTACACTATCTGAGTAAGTTTCCGAAAGTCTAATATAATCGTTACTATCCTTAATTACGTAATATGATCTATTATTCTCTAAATTGGACGCACTTGTACCGTCTGTGGAATAAATTACCTTATCACCAGTTCTCAGTCCATGACTTGTTAGATTAATATTGGAAACAGTAGTTCCTACTCCAATGTTTGATGAAGTAAATGTTATTGGATTTAAAACTAATGAATTTGTAGATGAATTGTATTTTACAGTATTTGTTTCAGTTCTATCAGGAACAACATTTAAATTAATTGTGTTTGATGTAGAAATTCCATGAGATAATTCCGTAGTAACTGTAGCAACAAACTTATTCAGAGTTCCTGTTACATTTGGATTTAAAGTTTTGATTGAGTGGTTTGTACCTCCAGTAGTGCCAACACCAACACCAAGGGCAGATCCTGTAAAGTATAATGTGCTAAGAGAACCAATTCCAGTTCGTGTGGTTCTAATGCCAATTGTATCAGAAGCTTCTGATAATCTAGTCACATAAATTGTTTGACCATCTACAAGTTGGAAGGCATTGCTTAGATCATCATACTCAGAAACACTAATACCGATTCCAGTGTTTGTGAAATATGTAAATGGTTCAAATGTTTGGAAAGGAATTGACTCACATCCACAACTTAAGCATGGAATATAAATTGATTTTGCAGGAACGAAACGGGTGTTTCTCAATAATACATTTGCTTGTGTTCCAACTCCAGTGATAGAGTCTGAGTCATATTGTACGTTTACAAACGTTGATCCAACAGAAATAACTTTCACCTCAGTAGTATTGATTCCTGCAGGAGATCCACCACTAATTTCTACCAGATCTGTAGGTGAGAAACTGTGGGATTTGAAGAACAGTCTAGTAGTGGTTCCTGTTTGAATTCCAGTTGTGGTGTAAGAAACTCCATATCCAACAAAATATCGAGTTCCATCAGTACCATATCCAACTGAAGTCTCTGGGTTAAAGTAAGTTTCCTTATTCTCGCGTATTACTAAATTAGTGCCTAAATTAGGAACTTCATATGTAAATCTTCTTGGATTTAAAGAAACCGAATCACCAGAATCATGTGCAGATGCAGTGCTTCCATCATATGCTCTCAAAACACGATATGCATTTGTCCCACCTAAAGGATTAAGAACTAATAATTTTTCGGAACCAATGGTGAGACTATCATTTGCCCTAATGTTTTCTGTAGTCGTGGGTTCTGATAATATTACTGTTGTAGTAATTCCAGTTACTGAAGTCAATCCAATACCAGTGATTAAAGTAGATACTACACTAGAAACACCTACTTTAAAACTACCCTCTAACTTTTTGAATGAATCGCTACTAATACCAGAAATAACGACAGTTTGATTATCAATAATATCATGTGGTACTGTAGTTAAACCAGTAACAGTGCTTCCAGAATAACTGAATTCAATGTTGGGATATTTGCTTTCAGTGTAGTCAATAGATGTAATTGTTTGTCCAGACAGAGATTCTACTTCAGCAGTTGCTCCATCCCCTCCAGAGGTCTCATTTATAAAAGATACTCTATCACCCACCTTGTAGTTCAGACCACCCTCTACGACCCGCACAGACGTGATTCCAGTCTTTATTGTCGATGTTACAACATACTTTTCATCCTTATTACTAAAATCATTTAAACCTTCATAGAATGCATCTCTTTGTTTAATCTTGTATGGAGTAGTATTTCTAAATATTGTTCCACTATCAAGTAAACCAGATCTTTGGTCATTTACAAAACTGTAATTAAATTCATCTACTTTGTTTCTGAAACTCTTAACAATATATGGATAGTTTTGTTTGGTTGCAAAATATGCATAAGTTCCATTTGGAAAATCTGGAGTTTTACAGAATCTTCCATTGTGTTGATCTAAGTCTCCAGAAGCAGTATAAGTATAATCTTCAATAAAGGATCCGACTGGGAACTCTCCAGTAGATGGTCTATTTGGTCTTAAAATAGATGTATATCCACTCACCATCTCTCTAGGATTATTTTCACTGCTGTCCAGATTTCCCCCATATGGACCATAAATTGGATTTCCGTCATAGCACCATCCAATAATTGGAGAGTGTGCAGTATTAATACCAATTTCATTTAGACCAGCATCTAAATTGTCACCTAAAGTTCTTCTTAATTTTTTGGGTGCAGTGATAGATAAGAACTGTTTTCCAAAATCAGACTGATATGCTGGAACAATTATGCCACCATCATCACTATATGAATAAGATGAATAGGAATTAATTACCCATTTTTGAATATCGGCAGAGACCTTTACTCCAGATCCCAAAACTTTTATTTCTACAGTGGTATCTTTTTGTAAATAATCTCTTCCCCCATCAATTACATCAACACTGATTATCTTACCATCTGCAACATTTGCTTTCAATTGGGCAAATTTACCACTACCCTTTACGATAAGTTCGGGTTCTGAATTGTAGTCTCTTCCTTCTTCAATAACAAAGGCATTACTTATTTCTCCATTGACTACTCTAACTCCAATGATAGCAAGTTCTCCACCACCAATTTTTACATCAGGTTCACGTTTGAAGTTAAGTATCTCAGAACCATATTTACTTCCCCCAGATTTTACAAAAACGTCACTTATAGAACCTTTTACTATAGGGAAGGCCGAAGCAATTGTAGAAATTCCTGAGAGTAATGTTGTGTTTAAAGATCCCTCAATAGTAACTTTAATTTCTGGGTACTTGAATGTGTGTGATCCAGTTCCAATTCCAGAAAACTTGATATAATTTTTAGAGTTTAAATATTCATTTGATACAGTCGTCCCAATTCCAGTTACAGTTGATATGCCAGTAAACTTTTCAACCAACTTAAATTTTGAATCATCAATTTTCAATGCATAATATGTCTTATCAGTTGAGAGACCAGTTATTACATCTCCTGTTGTGGAATATCTTACCTCTTCTCCAGTGCTAAATCCATGATTTTTTGCAAAGATGTAGTGATCCTCAGTATTAATACCCACAAAAGCAGTTGAAATGCCAGGGAATTCTGGTGGGTATTTGATACTAGATACATCAATTGTTCTGCTGCTGTAACCCTCTCCAGGGTTCGTAACTAGAATATAATCAATTACCTTCCTAATGTTCCTTTCAAACAGTCTATGGTTTCCAGAAGATTCTGAATTCAAAGATATTGTATTTAAACCAACCAAAGAATCAGACTTTGTGGTCATTAATTGAATCGTAGTGTCATCAACTTTTCTTACAAAATATGATGCATTATTAATTAAATAAGAATCAACTGAAGTGCTTGCTGATGAATTTCCTATACCAAGAGCAGCGTTGCCAAGAGATTGGTAAACAACCTCGTCACCATTTTTAAATGTATGGAATGTTCCAAATCCAATGGTATTTCCTGAAGTGCTGACACCAGAAGGTCCACCATTAAAGTTGGCGGAGAACTGGAATCCTTTCAGACGTGCTTGTGCAGTAGCATTTCTACCATTTCCTCCAGTTATATTGACAATGGGCACTTCTTTAAAATCATATCCAGCGTCAGTAAGAACAATCTCTTCAATGGAACCTGAAACAATTGCAGTAGCTTCGCAACCAGTACCAGTGCTATCGGAGAACGTGATGCTTGGTGGGTTTAAAACATCATATCCACTACCACCATTTAACACATTTATTCCATTAATTTGTCCGTACCAAACTTGATCTCCACTTTCGCTAGAATGTATTTCTACACCATTTAGCAATATTCCAGTAATTTTGGAGGATGTAATATCTTTTAGTTGTAAGTCTTTCTCTTTGGTTTGAGGAACGATAGGAATTTTCTTTAATAAGTTTTGATCCTGTAAAGTTTTACCAACATAGGTATTTGGAGACAATAAATGAGTACCTATTCCACTAAAGGAAATAAAATCACCTTCAGTAATTTTAGTGGGGTTAAATGCTAATTGAATACTATTATTGTTTACTTTTTTTACAAAGTAAGACGTTTGTGATGAAAGTCCTGTAATATTGCCAGAGAGTGTTTGTAAATATACTTTTTGTCCTGTAAAGAAATTGTGTGGATTGACAAAACTTATGACATCTGACGAAGATTCAGTTGAGGTAAACGATTTTTCTACGCTTGGAGCATCAATTTGATATGAAGGAAGACCTGTTGATGTTACATAAAGATTTTCTTTTTTCTTGTCAATATAAGTGTTTTGAATATTTGCAAAGTATCCATTAACTTCTGGATATGCGCTACTCGATGCCGTTAGTACATTTCTTCTTGCAGTGTAATTAACAGATTTGTCTAAACTTACTAAAGTTGAGAATGTAAATTCAAATTTAGTAGAAATATTCTTTCTCTGGTCTTCCGCATTAGTATAAAGTACGTCACTAACGGTCCCACTTAATTCTGAACCACTATCGGAAACTAAAGTAATACTATCTCCAATTCTGAAATTATGAGTTGTCTTTGTGGTTACAAAAGTTGGAGATGATGTGGATGAGAATTTTGAAGTGGTCTCTAACAGTCTAACGTTTGTAACGGGATTATAAATCCAGTTATCAAATTTGCTGTTATATTCCCCACGATTAATTTTTTCACCCAGTCTTTTTACAGAAATTTCATCTCCAACTGAAAGATATTTTACCGTTGATGCCTCTAAATTATAATCACTAAGTGTTCCTGTTACTCGCAGTTGTACTTTTTTTGTCAAATCTCCCGATTCATAGGAGTAAACAAAATTATTTTGATGAATTCCGCTGTAAATTGAAATTGAGGATGTAATACCAGTGCATCCTAAGAATTGAGTTGAGTTCTTGTGTGTATATGAAATTACGTTTCCATCTACATACAATTCTCCACTTTTGTCAAATCCTACAGTAGAATCTACTGTAATCATTCCATCAGTAGTTGTTACACCAACAACATTTTTTGTAAAACCATTTACTACAAAATTTCCAACGATTGAGTTTGGACTTAATCGGATTACAAAGTAATTGTTATCTTCCAAACTGTAAAATTCGGAATCATAAATGTATCCAGATGCAACGGTTGGAGAATCTTGGCGTAAAATTTCACCTTTAATAAGAAGAGGATCTCCAGATACTTTTTCTGCAATAATGTTATGTGTGATCGACCACTCCGCACTGGAGGGTTTGATCATATAATCTTGGGGTTTGATAATTCTAGCTTCGTCACCATATAAAACCTTAAAAAGTATTTTTAAGGATTCATCAGTACCCTTTGTTTGATAAAAGTCCTTACCTCTAGTTAAAAAGAAACCTTTTCTCAGTTCTGTATACAGATTTCTATTTTCAAATCCTGGTAAGAATTGAGTCTTTAATTTCTTCCAAAATTCTTTTAAAAATAAATTGCTTAAATTATATACTACAGCACCTGAAGTGTGGTCAGCAGATTCGGTATCAGAAAAAATTAAGTTCTCATAATCGTTTAGATTATGTAAATCTTCTATACCACTAAAACCACGAACACACCCAGTAAAACTTGTTTCAGTTTTTCCAGTGTACGTGATTATCTCATTATCAATTTTTAAAAGTCCATACTGATCAGGCCATGATGCAGTGGATTCTACGGATATTGTTTCTGAATAGTATTTGATATCTGATGATAATTTAGTTTCACTGACTAAAACTTTTGTCTCATCAAAATTGTTTATACTTAAATATTGATCTAAATTTTCTGCTATGTCCGCAGACAAACCTTGACTATCTTGAGATCTATAATACTGCTCAAGAAATTCTGTAAAAAGAGGATTTTCCTCGGCAATGAAATCAGGAATTTGATTGCCGATTACCTGACTGATTTTTACTCTCTGAAGGTTCTTATCTAACATTTATCTAGTGTACAGACCGTTTATGAAACTTGAGGTTGGAACAAATCTAGTTCCAGAGGTATTGTCTCCAGAAGATATGTTATCTGGAACCATAGTTAATTTACTTGAAGAAATATTTAATTGGACATAAAGGTCTTTTAGTCCAACCACATCATTCGATTCTGGAATCGCTTGAATTTCAATAATATTATTAGATGCCACTGTAGATGTTATATTTACAGTATCTATAATGATTTCTCCACGTGTATAATCAACGGTTCCAGCATTTCTCTTTACAACAACTGGTTGACCAGAAGCGTCTAATTTGAAGAAGAAAATTCTGCCAGAATTATCATCAATTTTTTCATCTGACAGGTATAAAGTATCGCTATTTCCAAAAACTGTAAATCCAGTAGATTTTATAGTATACCCTTCAAATCTTGAGTGGAACTTGTTTCCATAACACAATTCATACTGTGCATTTTGGTCTATTTGAGGTCTTAAATTTCTTCTAATTTTAACTTTAGTAATATTTGATGTTATAGCTTCGCCAATTCCATCTATAATACTAACAACCTTAGAATACTTAATTCTCCCACCAAACTTATTTACTGCAAGAGTTCTAGAATATGTATCTAGTGCAGATGTGACTTTTGATAGCAAATCTGCAGCAGTTCCTGTAAAGTTTGGATTGTAATATACTGAAGACTCCAATTCAACATAAAGATATTTAAGATCTACAAATTCGGGAACAATTCCTGCTACAGAATACTTTTTAAGTAGAAGTAAAAGTTCTCGTTTGGTATAGTCACTTATAACTTCCCCATTTCTTGGTTTTACTACGATAAAAACCTTTCCATATTGTGGAGGATCTAACTCTTCTCCCCCATATGCCGTTACAGATTCGGTATTTTCATAAATTTGTGGTATAATTGCTTCATAGTCATTTGCAGAGACTGCTCTATACTGTGCAGCATAAAGTCTCGGAGCATAATTTTTAATAGATTCTACAGATTCTATAGAATCTCCATTACTAGCAGGATTTTCTGTAACTATATCTAATGCAGAATCTTGCGCTATAATTGTCCCTACACTATCCTCAAGAATGCCAGCAAACGCAAATTGTGCAGAACCATTAGCTTCCCGACCATTTGTAACTATGTAACTGCAGTCAATATAGTTACCATTAGTCAAGGATCTCAATAAGATATTGTCTCCAAATATCAATTCATATTTTTCTCCACTTACTTCCTGTAAAAAATATGAATATACGTTTGTACTGATTCCAATTATACTATCAACTCTCTTATATGTCGTTGCTACAGTATCATTTTCTGTAGTGCTTACTTTAACTACTAATGTAGAAGTGTCAATATCTGTATTTGGAAGAACAAATTTCTGATCTGGTACAGATGTATTAACTACAAAAGAACTTTTTACATAATTGCCTTCATAGATGTCAATGTTATCGAAAGAGGCATATCTTGGATTTGTACCATCATAATCTGTGACTGGTACGGTTATATCCTGAGGAACTGCAAAAGTGTATGAGAGGTCGCTAGCACCGCCTGTAACAACGACTCCTGCCTTTAGGGTAAGAGTAGGTGTAGTGTTGTTTGCAGGCACCTCTGCGAGGAAGGAAACCTTTGCTGATGCTGCTCTCTTAGATCTAGGCACATATCCAATGTTCCTAGCAAGTGATACTACATTTTCTCTAAGAACAGCAGTATCAATGAAAACTTCGTTTACAACTGCATTTGTGTTGTATGCAGTAATGTAGGTATTATATGCTAGAGTATCTACTAAGACACTAAGATTTGATCCTTCAAAATCAAAGTCAGTAAAGTTAGAATTTGCTCTTAAGTAGTCTTTGATCGATTCTTTTATCTGATCAAAGTCTAAATTTGTATACTGGGTAAATGCCATTATATTCTAGTTGGTGTGAGTACGAATTCTAAGTCTTGAGTAGGAAATTCTAGTCCTATTATGTCATAAACTATCGATACAGTTAATTCATTTTTATCTATTGGAAAAGTAACATCAACTGACCTAAGTAATATTCTTGGTTCCAGATTCACGAGGACTTGAGTTACATAGTTTTCCACCTCTACTGCAAATTCATCAGTTTGAAGTTCAAATAATGATTTTTCTATTGGCGTTCCAATATCAGACCTAAAAAAACGCTCACCAACGTTGGTTCTGACCAAGTTGATGACCGAATTTTTAATCGCATTTTCATTTCTGAGCGTAATTACATCATTTGTGACAGGATGTCTCTTAAAAGACAGACTGATATCTCTAAACGCCCTTGAAATTTGAACTGGCATCGCCAAACTACAGTTTCCTAACGATTATTTATAGCAGTTTACATACTAATTGGTCCGTAACTGGGTTCAGTACCATAGTCCCAGTCATCATAGTCGTCATCATTACGAATTTTTTCGTGAATTTCGTTTTGCTTCTTAAATTTTTCCGATTTTGGAGTAAAATTGTCGTTAGCAATCTCACGAAGCATCTTTTGATGCTGATCATTTGCTAAATTATCTAAAAAATCATTGTTCGGTGTCATTTTTTTCTTCCTCTTGACGTTCTTTTGAAGTTTTCCAAAAATATTCTTCCTCACGACCCATTCCAAGGCGGTCAAAACCGTTCTCAACTTGATAATATTGAGTCGAAACCTTAAAATCGGGCATTTTTGGTTCAACTGGAGTCAAACTATTGTCAAAAATGCGTAATCTATTGTTTGGATATAGCGCATACTGCCCATTATCTAGTTGAATTAAATTATGGGACTTGTGTTCTGCGGGATTTTCACTTGTTGCCCAGTCAACCATGTCTGGATCACGGTGATAATTGTCAATAGTGCAGACATAAGTGCCTTTTTGTATTCCATGATCGCGTGTATAGCACTCAAAATCCATACTTCCAATGAATTTTTTGTCTATTGACACCACACCGTAGTCCATACAGTTCCAAAACTGTAAATTTGGTAGGTTCATGTCAGGTGTTGGGAGTTCTGGACGTGATAAAAATGCGCTAATTGGCAATTTATCATACATTGCTGCATATTCAGGCAAATACGTCTCAAAATAAAAAGCGCGTCCAGGAATCGACTTTGCCGAAACCCAGACGCCTTTAACAAATTCACCGTGTCCACTTTGATGGTCGGTAAGGTATTCTTTCCTTACCCAGACTTCTTCAGATGGTAGATTGGTGATTAAACAAGACATTTGCTATTTTCCTTGTCCTCGATATGGTTTTCTTGCTTTATTGCGCGAAGATGCAGAATATTTAGTTCCAGCACCTTGCCCTTGACGACTTTTTTTCGGAGGTCCAGCGATATAACTGGACTTATTCATAGGAGAAGACTTTGCCATGTTAAATTACCTCAGAGAATACGAGTTTTTTCGTGACCGACGCGGATTTTGGGGTCACACCAAATTTCAAAACCTTTCTTTTTAGCATCAAGGCAGAAAGAAACGTCCTCTCCACACATATCTTGAACATTTCCAGACTCAAAAACCTGCATTTGAGGAGCAAACCAGGGGTATTCGAGGTTCTCGAATACTCCATTCTTAATCAGAACCCATCCAAACCCAGTGTAGTCAACGGTAAATGGTTTTTTACGGCGACTCATGGTTTCTACGGTCTCATGATTCATGACACCACCATTTTTAGCGAAGTCTTCCTCTTCCAACCAGTGTGCAACAGAGGTAGTTTGACCGTCTTCAGTTGCATACCAACCTGCAGCAATATCACGATCCATTGCTACCAGGCGGAAGAAACCTTCGGTGTTAAAAACGATGTCGTTATCAATCCAAAGTTGGTAATCATACTGAAGTTTTCCATCCCAAGGCTTTTGGTTTGGTCCGCGAAGAACATTTGCACCAAGACACTTGCAACGTGCAAAGTTCACCATAGAACTATAATCTTGCGAAATTTGAATACTTGCACCACACTGTACAAGATCAAAACACAACTGTACGAAGTTTTTCAGGAACATATAAGAGCATCCTCGTCCAGGAAGACAGAAGATAATACTCTTACCTTTAACCATTTCTTTTGCTGCTTCCAAGTCAAATTCATCTTGACTCACTTCTGGCGAATTTGCCACAACTTTAAAACCTTTTGCCATAAATCCTCAATGGGGTTATATAGTAATGATAACACAGGTATTTATCAGTGTCAACAGGGACTAAATAAAGAAAACCGTACACACCAATGAAGACCTACAAACAGTTTGTGTCCGAAACCGTAAGAATGGGACCTCCAAAAAAATCTGAACCTATGTGGAAAAAGGTAGGCACAAAAGTTTTTAATGCTGGGATGTCAGTTCTGTCACAACTTGGTAAATCCGCACCACAAAACTCTGGAAAGATTAAGGGAGTTTAATCAAGCGGGATAATCCTATTACCAGTCAGATAAAATAGAAACTACAAATAAAAATACACCAAACATACACATAAAAAACAGAATGCCTAGTTGTACTGCCATGTCTCCCAGGGGTCTGAATTATGAACACACGAATTAGGATGCGCCCATTCC
>Ga0181591_10000568_pt1 | contig 30040 bp, 32 predicted proteins | sample 071ome_33_FD_133757 | JGI IMG/M metagenome (GOLD analysis project Ga0181591, IMG submission 133757) | Coastal salt marsh microbial communities from the Groves Creek Marsh, Skidaway Island, Georgia - 071412AT metaG (megahit assembly) | ecosystem: Environmental > Aquatic > Marine > Intertidal...
CGTTGAGTTTTGCTCAGTGCCTGTAATTCTATCTGCATATCAATACGATCCAGCAAGGGCCCGGAAATACGCTGCTGGTAATGCCGTATGCGATCTATTGAACAGTGACATTCATGATGTCGGTCTCCGTGGTATCCACAGGGACAGGGGTTCATGGCTGCTATCAGCTGAAAGCATGCCGGCATGCGTGTCTGATAGGCTGCACGGGAAATCTGTATGCTGCCACTTTCCAGCGGCTCTCTGAGCACTTCCAGCACATGACGGCTGAACTCTGGCAGTTCGTCGAGGAACAGCACGCCGTGATGCGCCAGGCTGATTTCACCGGCATTCAGTTGCTTGCCCCCACCGACCAGGGCTACGGCTGAAGCCATATGATGGGGAGCACGATAGGGAGCTTCATAGTAGTTTTCCCTGATGCCATTCAGGCCAGCCAAAGACCTAATGGCTGCAGTTTCCAGCGCCGCATGATCATCCAGTAAGGGCAGCAGGCTCGGCAGTCGACCGGCCAGCATGGATTTGCCAGTTCCCGGCGGACCCCGCATCAAGAGATTATGCCCCCCGGCTGCAGCCAGCAACAAGGCACGCTTGGCCAGCTCCTGACCAACCACCTCTTCCAGGCCTTGTCGCTCAGTCGCAGGACCCGGCACAGCTCTTCGGGTTTTCGGAAGCCTTTGTTCGCCTTGCAGATGGGCGCACAGTGCCAGCAAATGCTGACACAAGAGGATATCGTCGCTGCCGAGCAAGTTGGCCTCGTTCTCATTTGCTGCCGGAATAATTGCCTCGTGTGCCTCATCCCGGCAGGCAATCAGTCCAGATAAAACTCCCGGTACTGCCCGCACTTCGCCGCTCAAAGCCAGCTCGCCGATGAGTACCGTTTGATTGAGCAGACTGATATCCAGTTGTCCCGATGCTGCCAGAATGCCAATGGCGATGGCCAGATCAAAACGGCCGCCAGTTTTTGGCAAATCTGCTGGAGCCAGGTTGACCGTAATACGCTTGGCTGGAAACTCCAGCAAGGAATTCAATATGGCACTGCGTACTCTTTCCTTGCTTTCTTTTACAGCGGTTTCCGGCAGGCCGACCACCGAGAAACTGGGCAGTCCATTTGATATATGTGTTTCCACCGATACCAGGGGGGCTTCCAACCCGATATTTGCACGCGAGTAAACAACAGCAAGTGCCATCGACTTCCTTCCATGAAAGTTCCGATAGCTTATTTAATAGTGGAGTTTTAGTGCTTTGGCAAACCGGCGAATCGACTTCGCCGGTTTGGAGGAGGGTAGTGGCTTACTGAGCCTGTTCGACCATGAAATCGACAACGGCCTGTAACTCTTCATCTGAACAGTCGATACAGGTGCCTCTGGGGGGCATCACATTCAAACCATTGATGGAACTCTGATAAAGCGCCTCAATGCCCTTGTCGATGCGAGGAGCCCACATTTCGGCATTGCCCAGTATTGGTGATTCACTGACACCCGTGGCATGACAGGCCATGCAAAATGTCTGATAAACAGTTTCTGCATCGCGCGGGCCGCCACTACGACCTGGTACAGCCATGCCGCTGGCACATTCGTCACCAAACAGGCAGACCGAGCTAGCTGGACTCAGACGGCTGCGAATTTCATCATTCAGGGTTTGGGCACCTGCCAGTGCAGAGAACATTGACAGCATGGAAACAGTCAGAAGGATTGCAATCCTGTTAATCACGTTATTACCTCTGTTACTTGGCCGATAGTGCCGGCCGCTTGCTAGAATATTTTGGGGCGGCATTATACCTGTCTTTTTGATGTTCTGGTACTTTAATGACCAGAATAGCGCGGGGCTTTTGCCAGAGGCAGCCCCAGCCTGTCCTTTTCCGAGAGTATCGGCTCGCCTGTTTTATCCAGCGGCCAGTCTATCGCAAGCGCAGGATCATTCCACAAGAGGCTGTGCTCATCTTGCGGCTGATAATAGTCAGTACATTTATACACGAACTCGGCTCTCTCACTGAGCACCAGGAAGCCGTGGGCAAACCCCGGCGGCACCCAGATGATATGCTTGTTATCAGCAGAAAGGCTTGCACAAACAGCCTGCCCAAAGCTGGGTGAATGCTCCCGTAAATCCACGGCCACATCAAACACCTCACCGCTGATAACCCTGAGCAGCTTGCCCTGGGGCTTGTTGAGCTGATAATGCAGGCCGCGTAATACACCCCGGCGGGAAGCGCTGTGATTGTCCTGCACAAAACTGGCATCGATCCCGGCCTCCTGCAGCCAGCTCTGGCGAAAGGTTTCCATAAAGAAACCACGCTCATCTCCAAATACCACTGGCTCGAAAAGCAACACGTCCGGCAATGCTGTCCTAATGATTTTCATCTGAAAAGTCGCTCGTTGAGCACCTGTTCCAGATACTCACCATAACCACTTTTTTGCAGTGGCACGGCCAGTGCTGCCAGCTGTTCTGCATCGATATAGCCCATCCGGTAGGCAATCTCTTCAGGGCAGGCCACCTTCAGGCCCTGGCGCTGCTCAATCGTCTGTACAAAGCTGCTGGCTGCCAGCAGATTATCGTGGGTCCCGGTATCCAACCAGGCAGCACCACGTCCCAGAATTTCAACCGTCAGCTCGCCCGCCTCCAGATAGTTACGGTTTACATCGGTAATTTCCAGTTCGCCGCGCGCTGAGGGTTTTATATTTTTGGCTATCTCGACCACCCGTCTGTCATAAAAATACAGGCCAGTAATTGCATAATTCGACTTGGGCTTCGCGGGTTTTTCTTCCACTGAAATGACCCTGCCGTCCTCGGCAAATTCAACGACACCATAGGCGCCGGGATTATTCACATGGTAACCAAAGACCGTAGCCCCCTTTTCGCGGGATGCAGCCAGCTGCAGCGATTCCTCCAATGAATGTGAATAAAACACGTTATCGCCCAATACCAGCGCCACGCGATCATCACCGATGAACTGCTCACCAATGATAAAAGCCTGAGCCAGGCCATCCGGCGATGGCTGCTCGGCATAGGAAAAGTTCAAGCCCCAATCTTCACCGCTGCCCAACAGATGCTGAAAAGCCGGTAAATCACGCGGTGTCGAAATCACCAGAATATCCCGTATCCCCGCCAGCATTAAGGTCGACAGCGGATAATAAATCATGGGCTTGTCATATATCGGCAGTATCTGCTTGCTTACCGAATGCGTAATCGGATGCAGCCGGGAGCCGCTGCCACCAGCCAGTATGATGCCTTTCATGATGTCCTGTCTCCCAATCGTTCCAGTTTATAGGAGCCGTCCAGAACCGCCTTCCACCAGTCCCTGTTTGTCAGGTACCAGGCCACGGTTTTTTGGATGCCGCTGGAAAAACTTTCCTGTGGCCGCCAGCCAAGTTCACGTTCTATCTTGCTGGCATCAATGGCATAGCGTTTGTCATGTCCCGGGCGATCCTTGACATACTCAATAAGCTTCTCAAATCCTGTGCCGGCTGCTTTGGCATAGGCATTGTCCGGTGCCAGCTCTTCCAGTACTTCACAAATTTTCTTCACTACCTCAATATTCTGCTTCTCGTTATGTCCGCCGATATTATAGGTCTCGCCGATTTGGCCCTTGTGGATGACCAGATAAAGTGCTCTGGCATGGTCTTCTACATAAAGCCAATCCCGAATCTGGGTGCCATCGCCATAAATCGGCAATGTCTTGCCTTCCAGGGCATTCAGGATCATGTGAGGAATCAGTTTTTCCGGGAACTGGTATGGTCCGTAATTATTGGAACAGTTGGTAATCAATACCGGCAAGCCGTAGGTTCGATGCCAGGCTCTGACCAGGTGGTCTGAACCCGCTTTTGAAGCTGAATAGGGAGAGCTGGGGTCATAAGCGGTATTCTCTGTAAACAATGTATCCTGGCCTTCCAGGTCGCCGTAGACTTCATCGGTAGACACATGGTGGAAAACAAAATCTGCCTGCCTGTCCCCTTTCAGCCCCTGCCAGTAACTACGCGCAACTTCCAGTAGCGTGTAAGTACCGAGCATATTGGTGAGAATGAACTCTCCCGGACCATCAATCGAGCGATCGACATGTGATTCTGCCGCCAGATGCATAACGGCATCAGGTTGGTGCGTGTCGAAAATTGCTTGCATATCCGCAGCCTGGCAGATATCAGCCTGCACAAACGTATAGCGCTGGGTTGGCAAGACCGGCTCAATGGAATTCAGATTGCCTGCATAGGTCAGCTTGTCGACATTGACGATTTCATCTTCGCTGTTTTGAAGGACATGACGAATGACCGCACTGCCAATAAAGCCGGCTCCTCCGGTGACGAGTATCTTCACGTTTTTCTTAATACCTCTGAAACAATTCTATACAGTATTTCCCGGTGGATGCCAGAGTCAATATCCTGCTGGCACTTGCTCGAGTATTTCGTGCAGCTCATCCTGCCATGCCCTGCCCTGATATTGAATGGCCTGGTAGGTCTCCTCTTTGTCCAGCACAGAATAGGCCGGTCGCCTTGCCGGCGTCGGGTAAGCCTCCGTTGCAATTGCCTCGATGGGAATTATTTTATCCAGCAGCGCTAGCGCCTGTGCTTGCTGCTGAATTTCGCAGGCAAACTCATACCAGCTTGCTTCGCCCTGATCACTCCAGTGATAAATCCCCTGTAATTCCCGCCTGTTTACGAAGCGCCAGATTACTTCTGCCAGTGAGTTAACGGATGTAGGCGTCCCGCGCTGATCATCAACCACCTTCAGCACGGGTCTTTCCTGCAGGAGCTCAAGGATTCGGGTGACGAAGTTTTGGCCCCTTGCGGCATACAGCCAGGCAGTTCTCAGAATCAGGCTGTCGGGCCTTTGAGTCAGCAGTTTATGCTCTCCACTTAACTTGCTGGCGCCGTATACATTCAAGGGTGAGGTCTTGTCGGTAGGTTTATAGGGCTGCCTGCTTTTCCCGTCAAACACAAAGTCGGTAGAGACATGGACAATCCGGCTGGACGGCGGGCTCAGGGATGCGATCAGGCCCGGTGCTTCTGCATTAACAGCAAATGCCATGGCCTCTTCCTCCTCGGCATCGTCAACGCGGGTATATGCGGCAGCATTAATAATCGTCGTCGGCATCACGGCCTGGAAGACGCTTTCCAGGTCACTGTGGCTGCAGATATTGACCTCCCGGTGTGTATAGGCATGCAGCTCAATATCTTCTGGCCTGCTGGCTATGAGCTGGCGCCCCAGCATACCGGTGGCACCAAGCAAAATGATTTTTTCCGGCATCGGGATTCAGATTCCGCTCAATGCAAAAAGTATCAAAAAAAACGCCCATGTGGTTTCCATCATGGGCGTTTGATTAAGGCGTAATGGATCTTGCTTACATGCCCATGCTATTGCGTTCCTGGGCAACCAGGTAGTCAACAACTTCCAGAATATCCTGCTGGGTTGGAACAGCCTGATTGGAAACGATACGGTATTTTCCATTGACGATCATGTTGGGCGTGCTGCGTACGCCATAGTCACGCATCAGGGTATTCGCACGATTCACTTTGGAGTTAACCGTAAAAGAATTCCAGGCCGTATCAAAGTCTGCACGGCTGGCACCTTTATCCATGAAAAAATCGCGTATGGAGGCTTCAGAATTCAGCAGATTCCCTCGCAATAAAATTTCATCAAAAATTTCACTGTGGGTTTCTTCAACCAGCCCCAGTTCTTCAGCAACGAAATATATCTGGGCGTGAATCTGCATCATGGCATTCCACATGCCTGGGCTGCGAACAAAAACCACATCATCAGGAAGTCCAGCTTCCCAGTTTTCAATCAGGGGCTCAAAGGAGTAACAGTGGGTACAGCCGTACCAGAAGACCTCAACCACTTCGACTTTATTCGAGTCGACAGTACGAACGGGGCGATCCAGGGTCTCATAGTGGGTACCTTCTACAAAGCGAGCTGGCTGGGCACTTACACTGGCACTGAGCGCCATCACGCCGAGCATCAGAGCAACTGTTTTCATTACTGTTTTCATCGTTTTCTCCAAATCTCCAAATTCAATGTCAATTTATCTGAACACTATTGATTTAGGGGCTTAAGATACAAAAAAGGGCGCCCAATGACACCCTTTTTATCATGGCCGGCTGAACCAGGCCTGAATTTTTCAAAATATTTCCTTATTCAGCCGCTCGTAAACCCGACACATAGGATGCAAGCGCTTGAATTTCAGCATCCGTCAGTCGCTCTACATTTCCTCGCATGACAGAAGCTAAGTCATTGTTGCGGGTGCCGTCCCTGAATGCGCGGAGCTGCGTTTCAGTATAGGCAGGGTCCTGGCCACTCAGGGCAGGATAAGAGGCGCCAGCATTTCCCGCTCCTGTCGGAGAGTGGCAGGCCGTGCAAGCTGCAACACCCAGGTCCGCGTTGCCGCTGCGATACAGGGTCTGGCCCAGTTCCAGCGCATCTGGCTGGGCTGCGCCAACTGGCGCGGGCTGAGCAGCATAATAAGCAGCTATATCGGCCAGATCCTGATCATTAAAATTTGTTAGCTGGCCTGCCATCAGGGTAATTTCACGGGTGCCAGCTTTGATATCCTGCAGCTGTTTGTACAGATACTGCGCATGCTGGCCGCCGATCTTGGCAGTGCCAGGGATCAGCATCTGATTGCCATTCTCACCATGACAGGCGTTACAGGCGATAATTTTCTGTGCACCAGCAGACGCGTCACCGACCTGCGCCACTACGCTTGTGCTCATTCCCAACACCATTCCTATTGCCGTCATCGAGGCAAGGATAAATCTGTTCATGCTAATACTCATTGATTGTCTTGATACTGTGTCTGTCAGTTAAGCCTGCTAGCAGGCATGATTAAGGGGCTGTGATACAATCCGCTCTTCAAAAAAGCGGGTGGATTATACCCCATAGCTTCTTGATGAATAAAGCAAAGGCTTAAAACTCTGGGATTTTCCTGCTTATATGTCCGCTTTCTTAAATTACGCCGATACCCGTTTCCTGATTAGCGCTAGCACTCTCGCACAGTGTCCCGAGGACGAGGCCCTGGAAGTTGCCTTCACTGGCCGCTCCAATGCTGGCAAATCCAGCGCCATCAATGTCTTGACCGGGCAAGTCAAGCTGGCACGCACCAGTAAAACGCCCGGTCGCACCCAGCTGCTCAATTATTTTGAGGTGGCCGAAAAACGTTATCTGGTAGACCTGCCGGGCTTCGGCTATGCCAAGGTTCCGCCTGCCATGAAGCGCAAATGGCAACAGGAACTGAGCCGCTATCTGGAGCAGCGTCAGTCCCTGCAGGGCATCATTCTGCTGGTGGATATCAGGCATGCTTTCAAGGACAGCGATCTGATGATGATCGACTGGGCTGTGCAGGCGCAATTACCCCTGCACATTTTGCTGACCAAGGCCGACAAGCTAAAACGCGGTGCCGCCAGGAATGCCCTGCTCAAGGCTCAGAAATTATTGCAGGAACACCAGGATCTAATAAGCCTGCAGCTGTTTTCAGCTCTCAAGGAAGAAGGAATTGAGACGCTGCGTAAGCAGCTGGATCAGTGGCTGTCTCCGCAAGACCCGGATTGACGCCTGCCCAAAAAATTGGGCCCTAACCACAGGAGAAAGTAGTTAGGGCCCGGCGTGCTCCTTCATTCAGGAGTTTTTTAGGTCGTTCTAGCGGGCTGGGAAATCGGGGAGAAAACCAACCCGCTGTTAAGTGTGACTGACTCGCAAAAAAATAGTTCCGACAATTTCAAAGTTTTTCAGGTTTTTAAAAAATTTATACTGCTAGAACAATGACACAGTCTGAACAGAGCCCTGGCGGTACTGGCTTTTGCTGGTTCAGGTTACGTAGAAAGCGCCAGACGCAATAAGCGACGGCCGGTATTTGCCGATAATTTGGCCCTAATGGGCCTGGTCCCAGTTGGCGCCGGAGCCAATATCGACTACCAGGGGAACCTCCAGTGCGGCCGCTGAAGCCATACGGAACTCAACGCCCTCACTTAAGAGTTGCAGGTCCTGCTCTGCAACCTCGAAGACAAGTTCATCATGTACCTGCAGCAGGAGTGCCGCATCAAGTTTTGCCACATCCAGCCAGTGCTGAATATCAATCATGGCCTGTTTGATGATATCGGCTGCCGTCCCCTGCATTGGCGCGTTAATCGCCGTGCGTTCGGCGGCCTTGCGCAGCATGCCGTTACGCGCGTGAATATCCGGCAAATAGAGTCTGCGCCCGAACAGGGTTTCCACATAGCCCTGCTCATTGGCCCGCTGGCGGGTATTCTCCATGTAGTCACGCACGCCCGGGTAGCGGTGGAAATAGCGCTCCACATATTCCTGCGCCTCGTGGCGACCAATACCCAGCTGCTTGGCCAGGCCAAACGCCGACATACCGTAGATCAGGCCGAAATTGATAGCCTTGGCACTGCGCCGTTGACTGCTGTCGACGGCATCCAGTTTGACCCCGAAGATTTCAGCTGCTGTGGCACGATGCACATCCAGCCCCTCCCTGAAGGCCTTGCGCAGACCTTCGTCACCCGACAGATGTGCCATGATGCGCAGCTCCACCTGTGAATAATCGGCAGCCATAAGCAGCTTTCCCTCACCGGGAATAAAGGCCTGTCTTACCCGCCGCCCTTCTTCGGTACGAATGGGAATGTTCTGTAAATTTGGTTCGCTTGAAGACAGGCGCCCGGTAGCCGCTACCGCCTGTTGGAAATTGCTGTGGATGCGGCCGCTTTGTTCATTAACTTCCAGGGGCAGCTTGTCAGTATAGGTGCTCTTGAGCTTGCTCAAGCTGCGGTATTCCAGGAGAAGTTTGGGCAAGGGATATTCCAGCGCCAGTTCCTGCAGTACGGGTTCGGCCGTCGAAGGCTGCCCCTTAGCGGTTTTACTGAGTACCGGGTATTCAAGTTTTTCATAAAATATTTTCTGCAGCTGGGCCGGTGAGCCCAGGTTGAACTCTTCGCCGGCAAGCTTGTAGGCTTCCTGCTCCAGTTCAGCCAGACGCAAGGCCAGCTCTTCACTTTGCTTGGCAAGCTCTTCTAGGTCGACACGAATGCCTTCGTCTTCCATGCCCAGCAAGACCGGTATCAGAGCTAGCTCGCGGTAGCGATAGACATCGGCCAATAAGCCAGTATGCTGCAGTTTTATCTCCAGTCCCTGCTGCAGACGGAAAATAAAATCCGCACTCTGCGCAGAATAGTCTCTTGCCTGTTCAAGTTCGAGTTGCGCATAGCTGAGTTTGTTGCGGCCTTTGCCAAGCAGCTCATCCAGTAGCAATTTGTCTTCCTGCAGGTAATGCGAGGCTAGCCGGTCCAGCGTGTGTTTATGAGCAACTGAATTCAGCACATAGGACTGCAGCATGGTATCGAATCGAAGGCCGGCCATACTAATGCCGTAGCGGGCCAGTACGTGACAGATATATTTCAGGTCATGGCCTGCCTTTAACAGGGCCCGGTCTTCCAGCAGTGCCTGCAGTTTTTGCAAAACCTCATGCACCTCTAGCTGGGCTGCTACCGTCTCATGGGCTAAAGGAATATAGACTGCCTTGCCGACTTCGGCGCACAAGGACAGCCCGATGATTGCAGCCTGTTTGTAATGCGAGCCATCGGTTTCCAGTGAAATAGCCAGCCGCCCGGCCTGCTTCAATGACTCCACAAAGCTGTCGAGATCCCCAGGCTCGGTGATGCAAACGTAAGCTGTTTTTTCAGGGCGGGCAAAGGCTTCGCCTTCATTCATCGCTTCAGTTGCTGCTGCAGGCTCCGGATCATGTTTCAGTACAATTGCCTCTGCCTTTACGCCTTCTTCTTCCAGCTCGCGAATCCAGGTTCTGAATTCCAGCCGCTTGTACCAGCCCAGCAGGGCTTCCTTGTCTGCTTCACTGTGCTGTAAGTCCTGGGGTTTGTAATCCAGTTCTACATCCCGTTTGATGGTGGCCAGCTCGCGGGACAGTTTTAATTGTTCAATATGCTCGCGCAGGTTTTCACCTGCCTTGCCCTTGATTTCATCGGCACGGCTGATCAGCTCCTCAACCGTGCCGTATTCTTCCAGCCATTTCACTGCCGTTTTAGGCCCAACACCGGGCACTCCCGGAATGTTGTCTGACTTGTCGCCCATCAGGCCCAGGTAATCGGTGATCTGTTCCGGCGCCAGGCCAAACTTATCTTTTACGCCTTGTGGATCAAGCACTTCACGGGTCATGGTATTGAGCAGGGTCACATGCTCATTGACCAGTTGTGCCAGGTCCTTGTCGCCGGTGGAAATAAGAGTATCCAGTTTTGTCTGGCTTGCCTGTTGCGCCAGGGTGCCGATCACATCATCAGCTTCCACACCGGGCACCACAAGCAGCGGCAGACCCATGGCCTTGATGATTTCATGAATCGGTTCTATCTGGCTGCGCAGATCATCCGGCATGGGCGGACGGTGTGCCTTGTATTCTTTATATATGTCGCTGCGAAACGTTTTGCCCTTGGCATCAAAAACCACGCCGATGGGCGAATCCGGATATTCCTTGATCAGGCTGCGCACCATATTGATAACTCCTTTCACCGCTCCGGTGGCCTGGCCTGAACTGGTCGTCAATGGCGGCAGGGCATGATAGGCACGAAAAAGATAGGAGGAGCCGTCAATCAGAATCAGCGGTTTTTCAGGCAGGGAACTCATGCTGAGAGGCACCCGGCAAGAGCCTCACTCAGATCACGCATGAAATCAGCATAGGCCCTGCTGCTCACCGGGTAGTCGTAGCCCAGCACATCAATACTTGTCATGTACATGGAGCGACCCAGCAGCTGGCCAAGCTCCTGTGGCTTATGCTGTGGCTGAATTAACAGGCAGTTTGCCCCCGCCTCTTCCAGCGCTTGCCTGATCTGCAGTATTTTGCGCACGCCTGGTTGCAACTCTTCATTGTCCGTCACGCTGACCAGATGGCTGAGGCCAAACTGCTGTTCAAAATACCAGAACGCATTGTGGTAGACCGCGAAGGGACTTTCCTGCAGGCCCTCGAGTTTTTCGCTGATCTGGCCATCCAGCTCGTCCATGGCCAGCAGAAAACGATTGAGATTATTGGCATAGGCTGCCCGGTTGGGCGCATCCACCGCCTGCAGACGCCGGGCCAGGACCTGCGCAATCAGCCGGGCATGCTGTGTGGATAACCAGATATGCGGATCAATGTTCTCGCCCATATCCCGGCCAGCCGCCTGCAATAGCGCAAAGGAAGAAATCACTTCAGCGTCTGAGCTCTCAATGATGTCAGACAGCTCCTGTTCCAGTAGCGGACCTACCCAGAGCAGCACATCCGCAGTGGCCAGCGTCCTGCGTTCGGAAGGACGCAGCGAGAGGTGATGAGGATCCTGGCCCGGGCCAATCACCAGCGCCGGAGATGAGATGCCCTCAGTAACTGCTGCCGCGATCAGTTGCAGCGGTTTGATGCTGCTGACCACCTGCACTTGTGCAGCAGCCGGGAAAGCCCAGCAGCAAAGCTGACCCAGGAATAAGAGCAGAGTGATAATACGGCGCAAGATGATAACCCGGTGCTAAACCACGAAAGCCCACTATGATATATTACCTCGCCTTGTGCGCAAACTTGCCGCCGGCCTTCACAGGCTGATGGTAAAAGCTTTTTCTGACCGTTCACCGGAACATTATTTGTGACCGATACACTCTTGCTGGCTAATCACCTATCGCTCACGCTGGATGAGCGTGAAATTCTGCACGACATCAGCCTGCAAATCAAAGAAGGCCAGATCGTCACCCTCATAGGCCCAAATGGCGCTGGAAAAACCTCACTGGTCAAGCTTGTCCTCGGGCTGCTGAAACCGACCAGGGGCCATGTCGAACGACGCAATAACCTGCGCATCGGCTACATGCCACAGCGTATGCATATCGATGCCAGCATGCCAATATCGGTTCAGAAATTTTTGCAGCTGGCGGTGCGTGCCCAGCCTGAAAGGATCGCATCCGTGCTGGATGAGCTCAGCGCCAGCCATTTGCTACAGGCACAGATACATTCGCTTTCCGGTGGCGAACTGCAACGTATACTGCTGGCGCGTGCGCTGATTCAGGATCCTGAATTACTGGTGCTGGATGAGCCCGTGCAGGGCGTCGATATCACCGGACAGGCAGAACTCTATGCCCTGATTGCTGCCATTCGTGACAGGCACCATTGTGGGGTGCTGATGGTGTCACACGATTTACACCTGGTGATGTCGGCCACTGATGAGGTCATCTGCCTGAACCAGCATGTTTGCTGTCATGGCCTGCCGGAGCAGGTCAGTCAGGACCCTGCCTATCTGGAGCTGTTTGGCAAGCAGGAAGCCGAAGCGCTGGCCGTCTATACCCACCATCATAATCACAGTCATGATCTCAGTGGCGAAATCGTCGATGAGGATCATTCGGGTCACGAGCATGGCTGACTTTGTCCTGCGTGCACTCGCTGCCGGCCTGCTGGTGGCATTGATTGCTGGCCCGCTGGGCTGCTTTGTGGTGTGGCGCCGCATGGCCTATTTTGGTGACACCTTGGCACACTCTGCTCTGCTCGGTATTTCGTTCAGCCTGTTGCTGGATATCAATCTACAGTTTGCCGTGATCTTTGCCTGTCTGGCTATTGCCCTTTTGCTGGTGCAGATGGAAAGCAAACATCATCTGGCCACCGATACCATCCTCGGGATTCTCGCTCACAGTTCCCTGGCTTTCGGTCTGGTAATGCTTAGTTTTACCGACTCCAATATAAATTTGATGGCCTATCTGTTTGGCGACCTGTTAACGGTTAGTAATCTTGATCTGGTATGGATTGCCACTGGCGTTGTCGCTGCACTGGCTCTGCTGACGCTTAACTGGAACCGCCTGCTGACCATTACCCTGCACCAGGAACTGGCTCAGGTGGAAGGCCTACCAGTAGCCAGAGTCCGCCTGCTGCTGATGCTTCTGATAGCCACCGTTATTGCGCTAAGCATGCACGTAGTCGGCATTTTGTTGATAACCTCGCTGATGGTGATTCCACCAGCCTGTGCTCGAAGCTTTTCCAACTCGCCTGAAAAAATGGCGCTCTCTGCCAGCCTGATCGGCTGCTTTGCCGTATGCAGCGGACTGCTTGCCTCTTTTTATCTCGATACCCCCAGTGGTCCCAGCATTGTTGTCTGTGCTGCCATCCTGTTTCTGCTCAGCTCCCTGTTTAGAAAATAGCTGGAATAAGAAGGCATGCATGTTGCCGTTAAGCTGGGTGGTCCGCTTGCTTCGGTCATGTCACATAATTCGGCATTAACTGCCTATCCCTTACGGATAAACTTTAGAATATGACCTTTGAACTCACTGTCGAGATAAGCCGTATCCGCAGGATTAAAAAATGAGAATGTGAATCCAATCTTCCCCAAACTTTTGGCAAGTTTGTTTTTCCTGCCCCGCCCTGGATCCACAATAATGACTTCACATTGCGGTTTCGAATGGTGACGGATGAAGCCGGCAAGCAACTCTATATGCTCTTCTTCATACAAAAGATCACTGCCGATTATCAGGTCGAACAGTCCCAGCTTATCATCATTATCTGCCCAGCCGGTTCTTTCGAAAGGAATCTGCCTGTCTCCATTGAGTTCGGTATTTCTGTTCAGGAAAAGTTCGGCTTCCGGATGAAGGTCAGTTGCTGTGATATCTGCACGCTGCTTGTTAAGCAGCAAGCTGCTAAGGGCGGTTCCGCAGCCAATTTCCAGTGCCCGTTTCGAGCCGATGTTATAGTCGAGCATATAGTGTGCCAGCACGATGCTTGAGGGCCAGATTACGCCAAATATAGGCCAGGCTGCTGAAGATATACCCAGCTTTTCAGCTATACCATCGGGGTCGTGAAATTCTTGTTTGTTGCGCAGCGTGCACAGATGGATATCTGTTTTTCCAACTTCAATGGTCTGGTAGCACAAGCGGGGTTTTGACATCTGGCGGCCTCAGTAGTTGGGCGCTTAGCCAGGTATCAGAGATAAATGACAAAACGAAGGTTTCACCAGAATATAGCTATTCGCCAGGAATGCAATGCCTTTACGATGACTTCACCCTTCCGCGAGGCCTGCTGTAATAAGGAACGCGGCACAGCCTAGGCCTCGTCCACTGTAGTCATCCTGTTGTCGCAGCGTTCCCCGACTACATGCGCAAAGCCGATGATATTGAGGTTTTACTTTAGGTGATGCTACTGCGACCTTATTACTGACCCTGCTTTATCAATGGCAAGCAAAATTTCACTGCTCTTCACGCGCCTGTGAATGGTAAGATTCGTTGTCACATCTGCTTACCCGCTTCTGCAAGGTCACGCCTCTGCATGTTTGGTTTTGGTAAAAACGCTTCCAAAAACCCGGAAAACTATTATCGCCGGGAGGGGGAGACTTTTCTTGTCGAAATAAAGCTTGGCGAAATCCGGCAGCTGTTTAATTCCCTGGACCCTTCTCCTTTCCGGGAGAAGGACCTCGATCAGGAAGCACGGGATTACATTATCGATTCGGTCCGGGAATTCCATCTGGACACCCCTGTTAAACTGGTTTTCTATCTGCCCCCTGCCCTGTGTAATGCTGAAACAACCACCCTGTTCTCTGAGGCGATTCATAACTATTTTGCTTACCGCTCAGAAATCACCAGTAAGGATTTACGTTTTTCCTATCAGCAGGGCCGACGTGCTCTGGGGATTGGATTACTGTTCCTGCTTTTCTGTCTTGGCGCGCAGCAGTTCATCGCGTCTCTGGCACAGGGAGGCTTGCTTTGGTTAATCGCACAGGAAGGCTTTCTCATCACCGGCTGGGTAGCCATGTGGCGTGCTATTGACCTTTTTCTTTATGAAGCCTGGGGCATCCGGCAAAAACGCAGGCTGTATGACAAACTTGCCCTTATTCCGCTGGAGTTGCGTGCGACTCAACTACCCTGAACTGTGTTTGCATCAGTATGTTTCCCTGATCCTGCCCGTAAATTGCCACATTTCCCTGCATAATGTAGAAGAGGAAACTTTCGCCTTGTACAGGAGGCACCATGAAAAAAGTTCTGGATTATTTAAAAATTGTCGCCTTGCTGCTGGGGCTGCTGGTTGGCGTTCAAGTCCCCGGCTTTGTCGATGAGTACCGGCAGATCCTGGAATCCCGGGTCATGGAATCCAGTCTCGGGTTGGCGGAATTTCAGGATGATGCCGAGCTGTTTTTTGACGGGGACCTTGAACAGCTTGTCGCCTATTATGAAAGCCGCGACGATGAGGTCATTGTTGCCGGCGGACAAAGCATTCGGGCGCTTGTTGACAGAAACCTGGCTCTGAAAAACGCGCTGACACAATTCAATGCATCCCTGGGCGGCGCCTATTACCAGGTTTTTCTGTCACCGCTAGTCGAGATCAACGAGCAGTTGCAGGCCTCCTATCAGTACAGTGTCACGCTGAATGCAGCTTCCATCGGCAGCGGTATCGGCCTGGGGCTGCTTTGCCTGATACTGCTTGAGCTCATCCTTGCTATCATCAGGCAGACTCTCATACCCTGCTGGCGTTTTATACGCCTGCCTAGAACACAAAGGCTTTAGAGACATGGTCAAAACTAGAGATCTGGGCTTCGCCTATCAGTTCAGCAAACAGGGCGTACTCAACATTCTCAGACAAGGACGCAATGTCAGCAATTTGCGTGGCAAAAAGGCTTCGCAGGCTGCCCTGCAGCTTGAAGAACTAGACTTTGCCGGACAGCAGCAGCTTCTGGCCCGCCTGACAGGAAACTATAAACGCGGTAACGAAAAGCACAACAAAAGCTGAAAGCTGCCTGGCGGATTACGGATAGTGTTTTTACATGAACTGTGCTGTTATTCCGATCAGGATAATTTACAGGAGCTACTCATGAGAAAAACCTTCATTGTGCTGGGTCTTGTGATTTCAGGCTTTTTCCCTTCCTTTGCACAGGCGGCGACTGCCGATATCAACGCGCTACAAGCGACTGTTGCAGCCCGGGAGCTGGCCTTTTCACAAAGCATGGCAGATCAGAATATTGTGGCCTTCGCCGATTTTATTTCCGCTGAAGCCGTTTTCTTTAATGGCAATGACCCGATACGCAGCCGTGATGCCATCGTCAGCGCCTGGTCGGTTTTCTTTCAGGGTGCTGCGCCTTTTAGCTGGCTACCGGATGTGGTGAGCGTGCTGGATTCCGGTAGCCTGGCGCTAAGTTCAGGGCCAGTGCTGAACCCTGCCGGTGAAGAGATTGGGCGCTTCAATTCAATTTGGCGCCTGGAAGCGGACGGTCAGTGGCGAGTTATTTTCGACAAGGGCTCATGAGGGACCTAGCACAGGAACACCGATGAACGAGCACGAAAAAATCAACTACGTGAAGTTTGCATCCTCAGATATTTCCGCCAGCAAATGTTTTTTTCACTGAAGTCTTTGGCTGGGCTTTCGAAGATTATGGCCCTGATGATACTGCTTTTTCCCATGCTGGACTGGATGGAGGTTTCTATTCGGCTGAGCGAAAAGCCCGTTTTGAAAGTGGCTCGTCGCTGATCGTGTTTTACAGTGAAACACTGGAAGCAACGCAGCAAAAAAATTGAAAAACCCGGCGGCACGATTACCCGGGAAATTCTACCCTTTCCCGGCGGCAGGCGATTTCATTTTACTGAACCTAGTGGCAATGAATTTGCTGTCTGGTCAGACCGCGAGTAACTATTGCCAGCGCTGGCGCACGACCTCATAGTTAAACGCCATTTTCTCCGGGTCATGCGGCACCTTGAAGAAGCCATGAAAATGTCCGTTCGGATTGATCAGGGCAATCTCGCCACTGTGGTTGACCAGGTAGTTCTCACCCACACCCGGCACATAGGCAAAGGCAATATTCAACTGTGAGGCAAAGTTGAAAATATCAATGTACTCACCGCTAAGCCCCAGGTAGTCATCATTAAAATAGCCCACGTATTCTCGCAGCTTTTCCTGCGTATCACGCTGCGGGTCAACACTGACCATGATGACCTGCGTATCCTCACTGTAATCGCCTTCCTCAGCGAGAATCTGGGTGAACTGATTAAGCGTTGCCATGGTCAGCGGGCAGATATCCGGGCAATAGGTATAGCCGAAAAAAATCAGGCTCCACTTGCCCCGTAGCAAGTCCAGACCAACCGGTTCACTATTGAAGTCTTGCAGTGAAAAAGGATTAATCAGGCGTGGCACATCATAAACAAAGAGACCATTTTCAGAGAGCTCTTCGTTGCTCATGTTCACCGGCGAGAGAATCCGGTTCAGGGTCAGGCCGAGCACCAGAGCCATGAAGGCCACGCAAGAGACAACAGTATTGGCAACGCCTTTTTTCATATCAGAGGTAGTGATCAATCAGCAGTGCAATAAACAGTGCTATCAGGTAGAAAATGGAATAACGAAAGGTCTTCAGGGCTGTTGTGCTTTTCGTGCCGATCATCAGGAAAATGGACCAGTACATGAACCCGGCCCCCAGCAGCAGAGCAGCAACCAGATACACCGGACCGCTCATACCGGTTAGATAGGGCAGGATGCTGACGATCAGCATGATGATGGTGTACAGCAATGAATGCAGCTTGGTCAGGGCATCACCGTGTGTTACCGGAAGCATGGGAATATCGGTTTTGGCATAGTCCTTCTTGCGGTGAATCGCCAGTGGCCAGAAATGCGGTGGTGTCCAGGCAAAAATTATCAGCACCAGCAAAAGGCCTCCAGGATCAACCGTGCCAGTGACTGCCGTCCAGCCCAGTAGTGGCGGCATGGCGCCTGAAAGCCCGCCGATGACAATGTTCTGTGGTGTGGCCCGTTTGAGGTAACCGGTATAGACGATTGCGTAACCAATAAAAGAGGCAAGCGTCAGCCAGGCGCACAGGGGGTTCACCAGAAAGATCAAGATACCCATGCCCAACATACAAATAAGCATGGCAAAGACCAGTGCCTGGGTAGGAGTAACTTTCCCCTGGGGAATGGGGCGCTTGAGGGTGCGCTGCATGATGGTATCGATGCGGTGGTCAATCAGGTGATTGATAACGGCGCCAGCACTGGCCACCAGTGCAATTCCCAGGTTCCCCCAGATTAGGGCATTGAGAGGCACCATGCCGGGAACGGCCAGAAACATGCCCACCAGCGAGGTCAGGATCATCATCATGACAACCCGTGGCTTGCACATTTCGTAATAATCACGCCATGTGGCTTTTTTGGAGATGCTCAGTTCACTCATGCCTAAAACATTGCGCTCGTGGTTTTATATAGCCGGTAATTCAGCGTTACCATGCTGAGCAATAATAATGCGCCACCGGCGTTGTGGGCAACCGCTACCCAGAGCGGCAGGGAAAAAACAACATTGCTGATGCCCAAGACAAGCTGTACCAGCAAGATGGCTAAAATGATATGGGTCAGGCCTTTCAGGGGGCTGCTGGCACTGCAGCGATAAAGCTGCATGATCAAAAACAGCATGTAAACGGTCAGTACCACAGCACCTAGCCGGTGCATGAAATGAATGGCCACTCGCCCTTCGCCATCCATTTGCCCGCCAAGGTAGTTGGGGCCGATATCCTGAAAAATATTAAACCCGCTGGCCAGATCCATGGTTGGCAGCAGCTGGTTCTGACAGGTCGGAAAATCCGGACAAGCCAGTGCAGCATAGTTTGAACTGAGCCAGCCCCCCAGTAATATTTGCACTACCACCAGTATCAGGCCCAGCAACGCCAGAGGGCGCAGGTTTTCCCAGTAACGGATGGGCATGGCAGGTTGCGGCCAGGGCCTGTTATCGAGCCTCAGACACAGCAGCCAGAGCAGACTGAGCGTCGTAAAGCCGCCCAGCAAATGCCCGGTAACCACCTGTGGCCAAAGGTTAAGGGTTACCGTCCACATGCCAAACAGGCCCTGCACAATTACCAGGCCCAGCAAAAAAATCGGCAGCAGCCGCGGTTGATCCTGCCTGCTACGATGTTTCCAGTTAAAGAAATTAATGAGAATAATCAGCAGGCCCAGCGAACTGGCGAAATAACGATGCACCATTTCTGGCCAGGCTTTTTCAGCCTCAAAGGGGGCATGTGGAAACAGTTCTTCGGCCTGGAGAATTTCATTCGGGGTATCTGGCATCCACAAAAACCCGTAGCATCCAGGCCAGTCCGGGCAACCCAGTCCGGCATCGGAAAGCCGCGTGAAAGCACCAAGCACCACAACACAAAGCGCCAGAGCGGTCGCCAGCAGGGTCAGGGCATAAGTGGGTTTATGACTCTTCATGGACTATCCCAGGCTGGAGCGATCCAGCAATCTCTCTATATCCTGCAATATCTCTTCAGGTGTATTGTCGGGCGTGAAATATAACATGACATTGCCCAGCGGGTCGGCCAAAAAAATATAATGTTCGGCTACCGGGTCAACGCCCTCAGGCAAAATGCTTGTCAGTCGGCTTAATAGGGTTTCGCGTTCACTAAACACAAGTTGCTGGGAGCTAAAGGCTTCAGCAAACATTCGCCGGGTGCGCTCATCCAGCACCTGAGAGCCTGAACCGACATTGACATAATAGCGCGCCACCCGGTCCTCATCAGCCCCCAGCAGGCGATGCAGCTGACGCAGATAAAACAGGCGGTCACCACAGGGCTCATCGCAGCTGCTGCTGCCCAGGAAAAACAAACGCCAGGGGGCCGGTACATAATCATCCGCATCAACACCCGCTACCAGTTCTTCAAAAGACTGGAATGCCAGGGCTCCCTGTTCATCGACCATAGCAAATTCAGTGATATCCATGACAGGCATGATCAGCACGCCATTATTGGTCGTGGCGATAACAGGTCGATTCTGCATGACATAAAATGACAGGGTCGCCAGACCAATGGGTAAAGCCACGGCCAGCAAGAGCAATGTCAGTTTGAGTTTATTCCTGTCCATGTAAAGTCTCTTCAGCTTCTTCAGGACGCGTGCTCAGATAAAGGTACAGCAGGAGCAGCACGCCTGCCATGCTAAACCATTGAACGGCATAGCCCCTGTGCCTTTCAGGCGTTGTTGTAATTACCGGCCAGTTCCTGACAAAGGCCCCCGGGCTAAAGGAAGCAAGCCTGACCGTATAGGGAAACAGCCTTTCCACGCCCAGGGCTTCCGCCATCCTGGTCATATCAAGACTCTGGATAATACGTGGCCACCCAGTGCCGGGTGCTTCCTCTGCCAGCATAAATTGCTCCCCGAGCGGCACATAGATAGCACCGCTGAGCTCAACTTCTCCCTCAATCGCCTGCGCCTGTGGCAAGTTTTCACGATAGGCATTTGATGCAATCCAGCCACGGTTAATCATCACCAGTTCGCCGCCCTGCTCCCTAAATGGCGAGATAACTTCAAAGCCAGCCTGCCCTTCATTAACTTTATTGTCCAGCAGAAAGGTATGTGAATTGTCATAATGTCCGCGCACCCGAACATTCACATATTGAAGATCGCTATCTGTGTCCAGACCACCGAGCTCACGTGTTTCTGCGCTCTGGCGACTTTCATAGAGACTTTGCAGGTCTAGCTTTTCCTGTTCGCGCTCAAGCTGCCAGAACCCCAGTCGGATAAACAATGGAAAAAACAACAGGATAAACAGGCTGATCTTCCAGTTGAAATGAAAATTTTTTAATCGTAGCGGTATCACGTTATGTCAGTCGTCTGGCGAGTCTGCTAGTATGCAGTCAAAACCAGCAGGAATTTCCGTGTTAAAAATCATCATTGTAATACTATTGCTCGGCATCATTGCCAGCCTGTTCAGCGGAGCGGTATTTTTCTTCAAAGATCAGGGCAATGAAAGCAAACGCACACTCTATGCCCTGGGTGTCCGTGTAACCCTGGCCGTACTGCTGATGATTTGCATTGTCTATGGCGTTGGCACTGGCCAGCTTACGCCGAGTGCGCCCTGGTATAACCCCTGAATAATCTAGAAAGTCTAATTTCCTGATCGCTTACTGAGGCTATATTCCCCGCCGGGGGCTCGCCTTTTTTTCCCAGGCGAAGCAAAAAAGTGCACAGAGAATGAGCTTATACATTCACTAGCTGCTGACCGAGCACTTCTTTACAAGGAGCGGGAAAAGAGTCAGCCCTCTACAGTATGTAGACGAAGAGGAACAAACAAACCCAGACCACATCGACAAAATGCCAGTACCAGGACGCTGCTTCAAAACCAAAATGATCTTCCGGTTTAAAGTGCCCTTTCAGGGTTCGCGCCAGCATCACCGCCAGCATAAAGGCTCCGAGTGTTACATGGAAACCATGAAAACCGGTCAGCAGGAAGAAGGTTGATCCATAGATGCCAGAGTTCAGTGTCAGGCCCAGTTCATGATAGGCCTCAATGTATTCTTCAGCCTGCAGGAATAAAAACACCACCCCGAGTGCAACGGTAAGTGACAGCCAGGCAGTGAGCTGCTTGCGGTTGTTATTCTTCAAGCCAACATGAGCAAAATGCACCGTCACACTGGACGATAACAGAATGATGGTATTCCACAGCGGCAGGTAACCCAGTGCATCGCCCCAGCCAGACCAGGCCATGGACTCATGAGGGCTCTCAAACAGCGCCTCATTTGGGTTGGCAATAACGGGCCACACGGCTTCAAATTCTGGCCACAGCATATTGGTAATGCCTTTGTCGCCTTCACCACCAAGCCAGGGCACTACCCAGGAACGAACATAGAACAGCGCTCCGAAGAAGGCCGCAAAAAACATGACTTCCGAGAAAATAAACCAGTACATACCCAGCACATAGGAGCGCTTCAACTGAGCACTTGGCAGGCCCTGGTGGTTCTCACGGATGCTGGTGCCAAACCAGTTAAACAGTACCGTGGCCAGCGTGGCAAATCCCAGCAGGGCAATAATTGCCGAGCCGCCGGCACCTTCTTCAGCGGCGATATCATTGAGCACATTTCCCATGCCAAAAACAAACAGGAACAGGCCAAACGAAGCCCAGATAGGGAACTTGCTCTGCTCGGGAACATAATATGTTTCATACGTGCTGTTGATATTTTCACTTGCCATTACAGCTTTCCACCTTTATCAAATAGTTAGTGCGTATTACCGGCTGGCTGTCTGCTGGTAACTCGCGGTGACATCGAAAAGGGTGTAGGACAAAGTCAGCTTTGTCACATCCTCGGGGATGTCCTGATCAATAAAAAACAACAGGGGCATGTCGATCTCCTGCCCCGCTGCCAGCGTTTGCTGGTTAAAACAAAAGCATTCAGTTTTGTGCAGATAGTCTGCCGCTCGGAAGGGCGATACACTGGGAACCGCCTGGCCGACCATGGCATCCGCACTGGGGTTGCGCGCATAGAAGCTTACTTCCGTCAGCTCCCCCGGATGAACCTGAATTTCACGCACTGCCGGCTCAAACTGCCAGGACATGCCGGCATTATTGGTAGCCCGGAACTGTATCGTGACCAGTCTGTTTTCATCCACTTCCACCTGTGCAGCTTCATAGGCATATTGCCCGCCGGTTTTTCCGTTAAGTCCGGTTATCTCGCAAAACACGTTATAAAGAGGCACCAGCGCAAAACCAAAACCAAACATCGCCACCGCGCCCAACAACAGTTTCGCAGTCAGGCGCGAATGTGACATTCCAGCTTGTGACTTGTGTTGCTGCCCTTCGCTCATCTATTCATCTCTCAGGAATGAACCTGTTCCGGCAGATCAGGTGGCGTGGTGAAGGTGTGGTAAGGAGCCGGAGAGGGAATCGTCCACTCCAGGCCATGCGAGCCTTCCCAGACTTCCTGCGTCGCTTTCTTGCCGCCACGCACACACTTGATAACGATAAACACGAACAGCAATTGTGAGAAGCCGAACAGGAACGCGCCGATACTGGAGATCATGTTGTAATCGGCAAACTGCAGCGCGTAATCAGGAATACGTCGCGGCATGCCGGCCAGCCCCAGGAAGTGCTGCGGGAAAAACAGCACATTGACGCCGACAAATGATAGCCAGAAATGCAGTTTGCCCAGCGTTTCATCGTACATATTGCCGGTCCATTTCGGCAGCCAGTAATACACGGCAGCCATGATGGAGAACACGGCGCCCGGCACCAGTACGTAATGAAAATGTGCCACCACGAAATAGGTGTCATGGTACTGGAAGTCAGCCGGCGCTATCGCCAGCATCAGGCCAGTAAATCCGCCCATGGTAAACAGCACCACAAAGGCAATGGCAAACAGCATCGGCGTTTCAAAGCTAATGGAGCCTTTGAACATGGTGCTGAGCCAGTTAAATACTTTCACCCCTGTCGGTATTGCAATCATCATTGTGGCATACATGAAGAACAGCTCACCGGCCAATGGCATGCCGGTGGTGAACATGTGATGGGCCCAGACGATGAATGACAAAAAGGCAATGGATGAGGTCGCATAGACCATGGAGTCATAACCGAACAGGCGTTTACGTGAGAAAGTCGGAATGATTTCCGAGACCACGCCAAAAGCCGGCAGAATCATGATGTAAACCTCAGGGTGACCAAAGAACCAGAACACATGCTGGAACAGTACCGGATCACCGCCACCGGCAGCATTGAAGAAAGATGTGCCGAAGTGCACATCAAACAGCATCATGGTGACCACACCTGCTAGTACCGGCATAACTGCCAGCAGCAGATAGGCGGTGATCAACCAGGTCCACACGAACAGCGGCATTCTCATGTAGGTCATGCCGGGGGCACGCAGGTTCTGAATGGTGGCAATAATATTAATCGAGCCCATGATGGATGAAGCGCCCATGATGTGCAGGGCAAAAATAAAGAAGGTTACCGTCTCCGGCGCATAGGTTGTTGAGAGCGGCGCATAGAAGGTCCAGCCGAAGTTAGGCGCTCCGGCTTCCATCAGCAGCGTGGAGGCCAGCATGGCAAAGGCGAAAGGCAGAATCCAGAAGCTCCAATTGTTCATGCGAGGCAGGGCCATGTCCGGCGCGCCAATCATCATCGGAATCATCCAGTTACCCAGGCCGACAAAGGCTGGCATAACAGCTCCGAAGACCATCACCAGCCCGTGCATGGTGGTCATCTGGTTAAAGAAATTGGGCTCAACAAACTGCATGCCCGGCTGGAACAGCTCCAGACGAATTACCAGGGCAAAGACTCCGCCCAGCAGAAACATGGCCAAGCTAAACCACAGATAGAGTGATCCAATATCTTTATGGTTGGTGGTATACAGCCAGCGGGTTATGCCCTTGGCAGGGCCATGATGATGATCATCGTGATGGGTATCATGGCCTTCAATGGTGCCGACATTACTCATATTTTGTAACTCCTCTACTTTACTCTTGCACCAGGTACTTATTCAGCCTGGGCCTGCAGAATCTCGACGGGAGTAATCATGTCTCCCACACTATTACCTAAGGCATTTCGCTCATAGGTGATGACAGCAGCCAGATCAACCGGATTGAGCTGGTTGCCAAAGGCTGCCATGGCTGTACCCGGGGCGCCATTAAGGACGATATTGACATGGTCCTCAATCGGTCCGGTCGCAATCGCCGAGCCTGTCAGTGGCGGGAATGCCGGCGGCAAGCCCTGGCCATTTTGCTGGTGACAGGCCATGCAGAAGGTACGGTAGACCGTTTCACCCTGGGCTACCAGCTGATCAAGTGTCCAGTCCTGATTGGCCAACTCGGCGATAGCCGCAGCCTGTTCCTGGCGCTCGCTGTACCAGGCATCGAACTCTTCGCGTTCAACAACTTCAACCACGACCGGCATGAAGCCATGGTCCTGACCGCACAATTCCGTGCATTGCCCGCGATATATGCCAGTTTCTTCGGCAATAACCCAGGACTCATTGATAAAACCTGGAATGGCGTCTTTTTTCACGGCAAATTCAGGCACCCACCAGGAATGAATCACATCAGCCGCTGTCAACAAAAAGCGCACCTTGGTGTCAACCGGAATCACCAGGGGCTCGTCAACCTCAATCAGGTAGTTTTCTGATTTTTCATCCAAGCCAGCAATTTGCTCATCGGTAGTTGCCAGGTTGCTGAAAAAGGAAACCTCTTCACCCTCATCATCCAGATAGCTGTACTGCCAGCGCCACTGATAACCCGTGATCATGATGTCCAGCTCGGAATCAGAGCTGTCATAGATCTGGCGCAATACGCCGGTTGAAGGAATGGCCATACTGACCAGAATAAGAATGGGAATGACCGTCCAGACGATTTCAATGGTGGTATTTTCATGGAAATCGGCGGATTTGGCACCTTTGGATTTGCGGTATTTGATCAATGACCAGATCAAGACCCCATAGACCACCACGGCAATTAAGGCGCAGATAATGGTAATCAGCATGTGCAGGTCGTAGGTAGACCGGCTGATTTCGGTGATGCCAACTGGCATGTTGATGCCTTCACGAAAATCTTCCGCTGCAAAAGCCAGCTTGCCCATCAGGGGTGAACATGCCAGTAGCAGGGCTGATATAAATTTAAACTTAGGCTGCATTCGCCACTTCTCCACTTTCTTTGATTCTCTGTAAAAATCCAGACATTAGGTCTGGCTCGAAGATACCAATCGCAAAATCTTCTCTAGGAATTTTGGTTCAAACCCAATATTGCTCATGAACCTGTAAAGGCATGCGACAATTCGCCGCGCATTATATCAGCAAGTGTCAACGAAAGGCTATGAACAGTGCGTCCTTGTTAGCTGATTTATATCAAATTACGTCCCTGTAAGCAGATTGCAAATAGTCTCTGTTCATTTCAGTAGTCTTGGCATAATCTTGAGGACATAATTTCTTTGTCCTGGAGCAAATTGATGAGCATAAGGAACTATCTGGATTACTCGCCAAAACTGGCTGGCGGTGTATTTATCGATAACAGCGCGGTGGTCATCGGGCGGGTAAAAATTGGCCGCGACTCGTCTGTGTGGCCACACTGTACCCTGCGCGGTGATGTCCATGACATTAGCATCGGTGAACGCAGCAATATCCAGGATGGCTCTGTCTTGCACTGTACCTCTCCGGAATCTTTTGGCCCCGAAGGCTTTCCACTACATATCGGCAGTGATGTCACCGTTGGCCATCGTGTTATTCTGCACGGCTGTATACTCAAGGATCGTGTACTGGTTGGGATGGGGGCCATCATCATGGACGGCGCAGTTGTGGAATCAGATGTCATTGTCGGCGCCGGCTCAGTGGTGACACCCGGCAAGGTGCTGCAAAGCGGCAACCTGTATGTCGGCTCACCGGTCAAACGAGTTCGCCCGCTACGGCAGGAAGAAATCGACTTTCTGCTTTATAGCGCCGAGCACTACGTCAAGCTGAAGAACTTTCACCAGCACGACCATGAGTCGCTGTAGTTCAGCGCAGCTCCTCAATTAAGCCAGCCGTGTCTGGCCGGATGCCACGCCAGAGATAAAAAGCCTCGGCAGCCTGTTCAACCAGCATCCCCAAGCCGTCCAATGCCTGTGCTGCCCCGGCTTGCCTGGCCCATCGGCAAAATGGCGTTGGCTGGCTGCTGTACATCAGGTCATAACAGGCAGCTCCTGCACGTAAAATCCCTGCTGGCAGTGCTGGCAAATCTCCCTGCATACTGGCAGAAGTGGCATTGATCAGCCAGTCAGTCTGACAAGACTCCAGCTGGTCCAGTCCCCTGACGCTGATTTTGCCGTAGTCCCCGAATGCGCTGGCCAGAGCTTCAGCCCTGGCTGTGGTGCGGTTGGCAATAGTGACGCTGGCTGGAGATTCTCGCAGAATCGGCAAGAGTATGCCGCGGCTTGCCCCGCCAGCCCCCAGGATGAGTACATCCTTGCCCTGCAGGCTAAGCGCATGGTTTTGCCTGATATCCCGAATCAAGCCGATGCCATCGGTATTGTGGCCCTGGAGCTTCCCGCTAGCATCCATCAAGAGCGTATTAACAGCACCGGCAACTTCAGCATCAGCAGAGCGTTCGTGGACCAGCGCCCAGGCTTCCTGCTTGAAAGGCACGGTGACATTCAGGCCCTTGCCGCCCTGTTTGAAAAAGTTGTTGACTGCAGCAGGAAACTGTCCTGCTTCAACCAGAATCGCCTGATATTGCAAATCCTGTGCTGTTTGCTTCGCAAAGGCGTGGTGAATGGCAGGCGATAGGCTATGGGCAATCGGGTTGCCCATCACGGCGTATTGATCCAAAACGACTTCCTGTAGCAGGCTATACCCAGTCTCTGGGTTTGAGGTAGTCAGTATATAGTTTTTCCTCTGCGGAGCCAGGCTCAGGATGCCAGTCATAAACCCAGCGCACCTGAGGAGGCAAGGACATCAGAATCGATTCGATGCGGCCTACGCCGGATTGCAGGCCAAAAATAGTGCCCCTATCAATTACCAGATTGAACTCTGCATAACGCCCGCGCCGGTATTCCTGGAAAAATTTTTCGCGCTCGGTGTAGGGCGTGTCCTTGCGCTTTTGCAGAATGGGCGCATAGGCTTCCAGATAGGAGTTGCCCACGGCCTGCATCAGGGCGAAGCATTTTTCAAAGCCCCAGCCATTGAGGTCATCAAAAAACAGTCCGCCCACACCCCTGGGCTCCTGCCGGTGTGGCAGATAAAAATACTCATCACAGTGTTTTTTGAAATCCTGGTACACATTAGGGCCAAAGGGCTCGCAACATTTTTGCGCCGTCTTGTGCCAGGCAATGCAGTCTTCATCATAGCCATAGTACGGTGTCAGGTCATAACCGCCGCCAAACCACCAGACCGGATCGATGCCTTCTTTCTCAGCAATAAAAAACCTCACATTGGCGTGCGAGGTTGGGCAATAGGGGTTTTCAGGATGGATGACCAGGGACACGCCCATGGCCTGAAACGAGCCTCCCTCCAGTTCCGGGCGCAGCTCTGTTGCTGCCCGGGGCAGTGATTTGCCATAGACATGGGAAAAGTTAACGCCGCCTTTTTCAATGACAGCGCCATCAGCCAGCACCTTTGTAATGCCAGCACCGCCATCTTCACGGTCCCAGCGATCTTCACGAAAGCTTTGCTTGCCATCAACAAGTTCAAGCCCATGACAGATTTCATCCTGCAGCTTGAGTAAATAATCTTTTACTGCACTTGTATCCACATCTAACACCAGACACACTCCTCTTTTTAAGACCTGACTACCCGGCCACTCTGCAAGTCTATAATCCGGCTGGGTCCGTCCTGACCGCCTAGCTCGCCAGGCACTATCATGATCTCTTCTTTGAAATAGTTGGCAACTTCCAGCTCACTCAGGGCCGGCGCCTTGCCTGCCGGATTTGCCGAGCTTGAAACCAGCAGGCCGCATTGCCCGCACAGACTTTTCACCACTGGGTGCTGACTTACCCTGACTGCTACTGTAGCAAAGCTTCCTTTAATCCAGGATGGAATTTTTTGATTTGGATCAGGAATTAACCAGGTATCAGGCCCAGGACAGGCACTTTGCAGCTGCTGCCTGGCCGAAAGTGGCAAGCCTTCTAGTAACATGTCGATCTGTTGCAATCCCGAAGCTACCAGAATCAGGCCTTTTTCCAGCTCACGCCCCTTGAGCTCCAGTATCCGCAATACGGCTGTTTCATTATAGGGATCACAGCCCAGCCCCCAGACCCCTTCTGTGGGATAGGCAATAATGCCACCTCGCTTGAGATGATCATGTATCGTGGATAAATTCAAGGTATGCTTCATTGGAGGCGCATTATTACTTATGCCCTGCGCAGTGACAATGAATAGCCTTCTGGCCCGGCTTCAATCAAGCGATATATTTCAAGTTCACTCAGCGTTGCCAGCACTTGCTCAACCGGTAAACCGCTACGCAGAACCAGTGTGTCCATACTGGCCCAGTTGGCATCCAGGCAACCTAGCAGGTTTCGCGCAGGCTGGCTGAGCTGCGTCATCCTGTCAGTAAGCAAAGCTGCTGCTGAAATGTCGGCATTTGTACAAAAGCCACCAAGCTCTTCGGCAATATCGCGGACACTTTCAACCAGCGCCGCCCCATTTTTCAGCAAACTGTGGCAGCCCCGTGACTGCGGGTTGAATGGCGAGCCCGGTACGGCAAAGACCTCACGTCCCTGTTCAAGCGCACAGTGGGCGGTAATTAAAGAACCACTTTTTTGAGCAGCTTCTACAACCAGCACTCCCCGGCTGAGTCCGCTAATCACACGGTTACGTTGTGGAAAATGCCACGCCTGTGCAGCCGCTCCCAGCGGATACTCGGAAACGAGTGCTCCACGTTCCCGCAGGTCTCGCGCCAATACCTGGTTTTGACGAGGATAGACGCGGTCCAACCCGCTTCCCAGCACAGCGACACTGACGCCCTTAACCGCCAGGGCTCCCTGATGACTTTCTGTGTCTATTCCCAGAGCAAGCCCGCTGCAGATACTAAAGCCTGCTTTACTTAGATCACCGGCCAGGAGCCTTGCCATTTCGCGCCCGCCCGGACTGGGCTTGCGACTGCCAACGATTGCCAGCTGGGGCAGGCTCAGGGCTTCGGCATGTCCCTGGACATAAAGCAGCACAGGCGGATCGGCAATTTCCCTAAGTAGCCCCGGGTAGTGAGGAGAATCCAGACTCAATATGTGGCAATCTTTTTGTTCCTGCCACTTCAGGGCCTGCATGACCCTGCCTTGAACCCCCTGGGCTCGACAAGCCGCGCGCACTGCTTTTATCGGGGCAACAAGATTAGGCTGCAGCTCCTTAAGCGGCATCTCAAGCAGAGCCCGTGGGGAGGGGAAATGCGCCAGTAAGCCGAGAAGTTGTCGTGCAGGTAGGCCGGAACCAAGACTAAGGCTAAGCCAGGCAGTAAGCTCTTGCTCTTGCATTGTGATCATCCATGATCAAGGCTGCGGAAGACGTCTCAGGGAGTAATCACCCTGTCGCTCAGTGCTACCGGTTGGTCACTGCTTAATACCAGGGCAAAACTGTGATTATCGAATACTCTATAGACTAGTATTCTTCCGTAAATTTCGCCACTGAAGCTAATCGTACTGTTGGGGTCTGGCAGCCGCAGAAAAGTCTGTGCATTCGGGTCAGGGAATTCAATGTTGGCTTTTTGTAGGGCCAACAGATGACCCGCTTCAATGTTGTCTTCTGCGCCCAGGTTAATAATCAGCGTATCGTATTTTCCGCCGAAAGATCGGCCGAAATTGATATCCATAACAGCGGCAGTGACGTCAAACTCGGGGGCAACCGGAAAGTACTGGGATGACAGTATCAAGGATTCGCTGACCACAAAAGAGTC
>Ga0181591_10000569_pt1 | contig 29997 bp, 38 predicted proteins | sample 071ome_33_FD_133757 | JGI IMG/M metagenome (GOLD analysis project Ga0181591, IMG submission 133757) | Coastal salt marsh microbial communities from the Groves Creek Marsh, Skidaway Island, Georgia - 071412AT metaG (megahit assembly) | ecosystem: Environmental > Aquatic > Marine > Intertidal...
ACCAGTGCATCTCTGGCTGATATAGTACCTACTACAGTAGTACCACCTGTACGCACACCTTGTTCAATGTTCATTGCTAGAGGAACACTACCTGTGTGTGCTGAGAATATACCAGTTTGCGTTTGGAAAATATCGCTGTCTTCGTATATTAATATTTCGCCACCATCACTTCTAGTTAATTTTAATTTTTCTGCATTAGTGGCCGCTGTGCTTGCTGGTAAGCCTGAAATATTACTTGAGCCAACAAAGAAGTAACCACCGCCTTCTGCATTACCATTTGATATTGTGATTGCATTACCATTAAGTTCAGTTAATGTAAGAACTGTTGCTGTTGCAGTAACATTTAAGTTTGCTATATTAGCCGCAGTAATATCTGTAGCCATATCCTGTGGAGTACTAACTGTTGCATACACACTGCCATTGCTGGTAAAATTAATTAATGTATTACCGCTACCACTATCAATGTATGCACTGAAAGGCACATAGCCTCCCACTAACCCGTATATTGTGCCGTCTGCATCACTAGTGAGTGTGTTTTCAAATGGAAGTACATCTGCTACAATGCTGGTATTACTTGTTTCGCTGTTCAGCAAAGTTGCTATTTCATTTACATTTGCACTACCACCTTGACCGCCGAACGTAATATCAATGCCATTAAATGCAATAACATTACCATTACCTACCACTGGATTACCTTGATCGCCCGTAAGCACCGTAGGTATAGCACTTCTAATATTTAAAAATGCAACCTTGCTTGTTCCTGTCGAAGTGTTACTCAATGAACCATTGGTGTCAACGTAAATATTTTCGCCCTGTACACCTGGAATGGTAGGATCAAAGTCTATAATTCTATTGTTCGGTAATATCATAAACTGATCGGGACCCGGGCCACTTTCAGTTACAACACCAATCATCTGCGCCGCTGTTATAGCATTGGCTTTTACAAAACCGTCTGTAATGCTGACAGCAATTACATCACCTTTAGTAAAACCATGTGATTCTTTTTCTAACACATAATTCAATTGTGGATTCAAATAGTTAAATCTACTGAATACTTCTGTAAAGAAAGAACTAGATACTGATGTTGGCAGTGGATCTAGCATTGGTATACCTTGTTCATTTAATTGGAATACAACGATTGAGCCTGTGCCAAATATACCATTACCAGTTGTTGATTTAAATGTATTGTATCTTAACCAATCTTCTACAACTGCTGTTACACTTGTTTTAGTTTTAGAACTGATAGAAATAATTTTAAGTGCTTTGCCGTCAGTAGCACCTGCTACCCAATCACCGACTTGTACGTCTAAACCGTTGTATTGAAAATCGTCTCGAGTTAAATGAGAACCATGATTTTGTGCTGTTACATTAAAAGTAATTTCCCATCTATAATATTTTGGACTTGCTGATCCACTGTACCATAAGTCACCTGAACCGTTTTGGTGAGGCCAATAATCTTGGCCAGCAATAGCACTACAACTACATGCAAGTACTTTGTTAGGATGGTTTAATTGTATATGACGTGTTTTATAACTCATTCTGGCCTCTAATCATACATAACAAATTGTATCCACGCATGGGTAGTTGTACCAAAGCCACCTCTACTTGCGCCTGTTTCTGCTTCACGCAGTCTTAATTTAACTTCTAGTGTACTACCTCCGTTAAACAATGTAGGCGAACCACTAGAACCACCTGCTGGTATTTCTCTATAGCCCATTGATGTTTCCATTGGTACTATGTTGTATTTGTTGTTTGTATAATCGTAGCCATAAAACATTATTGAGCCAGGCGGCAAATTGTAACTTCCATTATCAAATGTAATAGTAACTTCTCCGCCACTAGCACTGTTAATTGTTACACTGCTGATACCTGCTGTTAAATCGCTTGTTCCTGCTAAAGAACCTGAGCTAGTATAATTCAATTTGAATCTTTCTATGGAAGCACCAGAGCCTCCACCGCTACCACCGGATATGGTTGCTTCAGTAACACTTGTAATTCTACCTTTAGCATCTACAGTAATTCTAGGACTCTTAGTTGCACTACCATATGTACCTGCAGTAACACCGGTGTTTGCAAATTCAAATGATAAGAAGTTAGTTGCAACACTAACATTCATTTCGCCTGTAGTACCAAGGAATGTTAATGTTTCACTACTACCATCAAATGTATGAGTACCAGAGTTGCCAGCAATATCAAATGAACTGCTACCGCCTCCGCCTCCGCTTTGAGCTACCCAGGCATAATCACTACCGTTCCAACTTAAAACTTGTCCTGAACTTGCACTGCTTCTGTTTAAATGAGCATCTACATCTGAGTCTGCATAACTGCTACCACCACCTGCAAATGAACTTAAATCGACACTGTTACCATTTGAAATACTTAATGTATTTCCAGCAAGTGTTAAAGTTTGACTGTCTGAGTCACTGGTTAAATATGAACTTAAATCTGGTGGTGTAAATGTAAACACACCACTAACATTATTATAACTTAATGCGCCTGAACCACTTGCACTTCCTGTTGTAACACTGATGTTACTTAATTGTATTCCATCAGCACCGTCATTACCTGCTGGGCCTTGTGGTCCCGTAGGGCCTACATTACCTTGTGGTCCCGTAATATCACCTAGGTTTTGTACACTAGTATTACTATACGTTAATATGAGTTCACCGCTGGATACAGTTGCATTTGTTACTCCATTACCAGTTGCACCTGCTGGACCAGTTGCACCTGTAGTGCCCTGTGGTCCTTGAATGTTTCCTACATCAGTAGTAGATGTATTGCTGAAACTTACAGTTAAATTGTTTCCTACTAGTTGAACACTTGAAATACTAACAGCATCAACACCTGCATTACCCTGCGGGCCTTGGATACCCTGTGGTCCTTGTGGACCAACGTTACCCTGTGGTCCTTGTGGACCAACGTTACCCTGTGGTCCGGTAACATCACCGAGGTTTTGTACACTAGTATTGCTGTATGTTAATATAAGTTCGCCACTGTTTACTGTGGCATTGGTAATTCCATTACCTGTAGCACCTGTTGGGCCTATGTTACCCTGTGGTCCTTGTGCGCCTACCCCCGATAAATCTACTGTTGTTCCGTCAAATGTTAAATCACTACCTGCTAAACTTATTACTGGAACGTTTGTTAAATCGTTAAAATCACCACTAGTTGCTACTGCATGTAAATCTGCTGAGTTGGCCTTTAATGCAATGCTGTTTGCTGTGGTTGTAGCAAAGTTAGGATCATCGCCTAACGCCGCCGCTAATTCGTTTAATGTATCTAGTGTGCCCGGAGCACTGTCTGTTATTGCCGCTACAATAGTTGACTGTGTTGCGTAACCTTGTGCTGACAAATAACTTGCAACATTGGCATCACCGTAATCACTGGTTACACTGCCTAATGCACTTGTTAAATCTACTGTACTAGCATTACCGGAGATACTAATTATGTTGCCTATGATACTTATTGCTTGTGAATCTATATTATCTAATAAACCACTTAGATCGACACTGTTACCGTCTGAAATGCTTAATGTATTTGTTCCAGAATTCCAACTTAAATTTTGTGCGTCAGTATCTGCATCTGTTGACGGAGCCCATTGTGAGCCGTCCCATTTTAAAACTTGTCCTGTGCTAGGTGCAGTTGAACTAACATTCTGTAAATCTGATATACTATTGCTAGAAAGATCTGCAAGGCCGCCTCCGCCTCCGCCAGCAAAACTGCTGAGGTCAACACTGCTACCCGAACCAGATATTGTTAATGTATTGCCACTTAAACTTAATGTTTGAGAATCTGTATTATCTGCTAATGCACTTAGGTCTATTGTATTGCCGTTTGAAATACTTAATTGGTTTGTTCCTGCATTCCAACTAAGTGTTTGATATACTCCTGAGCCTGCGCCGCTGTCGTTTTCAACACTTACATTTGTTACACGACCTAGTGCGTCTACTGTAATAATAGGATAAACAAGAGCATTACCATATGTGCCTGGAGTAACACCTGTTTGCTCCATATTGATTGTTACAGCACCACTTTCACTATCGCCGCTTAAACCTGCGCCAGCATATACTGCTGTAATGTCACCACTGTTGTTAGTGTAGCCATAACTTAAAATCTTATCTTCTATTGCCTTTGCAGTCATTAAGACTGTGTCACTATCACTAAATGATTCGGCACTTGTTTGCAATGATGCTGGTGCTAATTCGCTAGTTGTTATTCCACTTACATTTAATGTGACATCGCCGCTGGCACCGCCACCAGTTAAACCAGTGCCAGCAGTAACACTTGTAATATCACCTTGGGGTATAGCGACTTCACTTACTGATGTTATTCTACCTTTTGAATCTACTGTGATTCTAGCACTATTTGTTCCACTACCATATGTGCCTGCACTTACACCAGTATCAGGTAGAGTAGTATCTATACTGCCTGCACTCCAAACACTGTTAGCACTGTCCCATCTTAAAAATTGTCCGTTTGTTGGGCTTGCATTTATATCTGATAAACTGTTTAACGTTAAGGAACTACCGATGCCTGCTGAATCAATGCCAAATGTGATTGTATCAGCATTGGCTGTTGTAGTGATTGTTGTACCTGAACCGGCAACAAAAGTAAGTGTATCATTTACTTTATCTGCAGATACAGTTGTTTGTCCACTAACAACAATATTCTGAAAGTTTAATACGTTTGAACTGCCTGATATATTACCGTTGCCACCTCCAGAGATCTCAATCATATCCACGTTTTGGATACGACCATAAGTATCAACTGTTATTTGAGGTAAGTGTGTAGCATTACCATATACTGCGGCTGTAACACCTGTTGCTACCAGGTCAATGATAGCATTTGAATTGTTGCCAGTCCCACCTGTTACACGAATTTGTCCTGAAGTGCCTACAACATTGCCTACAAAGTCATCTGTGATTGTTGTTGCGGCTTCTGCAACTATTTGAGTGGGCGTTACGCCTGTTATTTGACCTTTACTGTTTACTGATAATACTGGAACGTAACTAGCATTACCGTGTGTACCACTAACATTAGCAATGTCAGTTAGATAAACACCTGAGCTGTCTGCTGTTAAGCCTGCACCTGCTGTTACATTTAATGTTAAACCTGATTTATTAAGACCGTTACCTGCACTATATACATCTAATGTACCCGGGCGCCATTTGTTGTCAGCACTAAAAATTAATGTGTCACCTGCAGATGGGCTGTATGCTCCGTCTGCTTGCACGTCTTCTAAATATCCTAATTGTATATCCCAAAACTGTACACCAGTTCCAGCAGAGTTTACTCTTAGAAACTTATTAGCACTAAGACTATAACTACTCGGGGTATCATTTAATTCGATTATGGTATTTGCCATCAATAATCCTATCAGTTTTAAACAGTGTTACTAACACTATTTATCACTTTATGCTGATAGAATTACTCTGCTGATGCTACCATATGAAGAATCGTAGGTTGTGCCGTCACCTACATGCTCTCTGTCCATGTAGACTCTAACCCACGCAAAATTACCTTGGAATGTGTATGCTTCTGACCCATCACCTGGGTTATCTGCGTTAAACTGAACATAGCCTAAATCATTAAAACGTCTACCTGCTGTTGTGCTAGGGATTACGTCAAACCAATCTGATGCACCGGGCTCAGTCATTAACGAACATTGTATTCTTAATCTACCAACAAACTGATTGTAAGACACTTGAACTGTGTGCAATCCGTCTGTATAACCATAGTAAGAATCACCTTTCACTTCTGTGCTGTACTGGCTCATTTCAGTGCCAGTGCCCGAAAGTAGTACTGCATATTTACGATTAAGTGGCATGTTTTTCCTTTAAGTAATAATACTATTTATCACTTAAACGTTTTCTAATCTACTCATTAATCTTTCAGCACGGTTAGTGACCTGCTTGTACCATCTGCTGTCTCTGCCTTCTACTGCGGCTGTTTTCCAGTCGCTTTCGATTATAGCGGCATGCATTTTCTTAAACTTGCTTAATCTAGTTCTACCCATGTTGAACATCATATTAACCAAGATCTGCTGGACTTCGTCTGGTAAGTCTCCAAAGATCCCGTCTTCGTATAATAGCTCACACTCGCTGATTGCTGTATCAAGGTCTTTTTCAAAACACTCTTTGACCCTTTCCTCTGATACTGGTGTACCAACTTCTTGTCCGTGTTCTGGGTCTGATTCGAGAACAAGATGCCCGACACCAAAGGTCGGGTAGCCAAGGTGGTCCAAGTAGATTTCATTTACTACACCCTCATCAATCTTTAACTGTTCAAATACTGCTTCTCTGTCTAATTTATCATTTTTAAAAAACATTCTATCTCTCTAAAGTTTTATATACTATTACTTTATATTTTTCATGTACAAATGACTTATAATTTAAAAGTAACATAGTTAATACATGTTCGTAATCATACTCTTTTAAATAGAGATAATTGTAATACATGCGTTGGTTCTTACGTGGCTTTTCATGCCACTTATAATCTGTTGTTTGTGCTGAGATTAATTTATCTATATCACAAAAAACATTATTGCTACTTGTATTTATATCACTAACTACATGATACCTATTAAAGTCAATTTTATAATGATATTTGTTATAGTATAATTTATCTCTCAATTCTTCTTGATACAATAAATCTTCTGTTTCTCCTAAAAGCACAGAAAGATGATTATCGCTTACAGGACCTCTAACTTGTACTATATAATCTTGCCAAGCAGTCACAAAATCATTTAACGAATCAAAGTCGTGAAAGTAAAATGATCTACCTTTATTGCTCCAGTAATGCCTCCATTTTGTAACAATGTTATTACATATCCACGTGCTTATTTCGTCGTGCAATTCAATATCATGATAAATGTAAGAACCAATTACTGTGGCTTTGTATAGATATTCGTCAAAATAAATTCTATTACTAGGCTTGATAGGTACTTTTAGATCTCTCTTATCTAAAAGAACAATACTATTCTTGTTCAGCAACTGCAAGTTCAAACTGATACTCCTCATCAAAATCTATAACAATTCTAGTATTCTGTAAGTCATCGAATAATATTTTTTTACTTAGAGGCTTTTTAATACTTTCTTCGAACACCCTCTTTAGTGGTCTTGCACCCATGCTAGGTTGATAACCGTCTTCTGCAAGTTGCTGTCGAGCTTTATCAGTAAGTTCTATTGTGTTGTATGATTCGTTTTCAGTTAATAATTTATTAGTTTCTTGAACCAATCTATCGACAATCAACAACATAAGTTCTTGTGACAATTTATTAAATTTAACCACAGCATCAAGCCTGTTTCTAAATTCTGGTGTAAAGAATTTTTCTATTGCTTTTTCTACCTCTTTAGTTTTTGCTTGGTCACCGAAACCGATCTTAAGAGTTTCACTGTCTGCCGCACCCAAATTACTAGTCATAAGCAAAACAACATTACTGAAGTCTACAACTTTTCCTGTTGCGCCAGTAAGTTTACCGTCATCCATAATTTGCAGTAATACATTTAATACTTCCGGTGCGGCTTTTTCTACTTCATCAAGCAATAAAATACAATTAGGATTTTCTTCTACTTCAGCAAGTAACTGTCCTTGACCCATTTTACCTTCAGCATGTCCTACATAACCAGGAGGAGCACCAATCAGTTTACTTACACTGTGTCGTTCCATGTACTCTGACATGTCAAACTTAACAAGTTTACTTTCCATATTACTTGCTAATGCTCTAGCAGTTTCTGTTTTACCAGTACCGGTAGGGCCAACAAAAAGGAAAGTACCGATAGGTTTATTCTTTTCTCGTAATCCTGCTTTAGCAACCAATATACTTTCTACAATACGATCTACTGCTTCGTCTTGGCCGTATACTTGTTCCTTTATTCGTGCATCTAAATTTTGATAACCATCTTTCTTTTCAACATCAACTAGATTAGCATTCACTTTAGAAATTTTACTTACAATTTGTATAACATCTGATAGTTGCACATCTTTGTTGCCTGCTAGTTTAACTTTAGCACCAACAGCATCTACAACATCCAACGCCTTATCAGGGAAGTATTTGTTTTTAATATATCTATCAGTGAGATCAACAATTTTATCTAAGATTTCGTTAGTGTAAGATACAACATGGAACTGCTCGTAATATTCTTTTAGGCCTCTACAAATTTCTTTTGTATCCTCCACACTGGTTTGCTCGATGTCTAATCTAGCAAATCTACGCATTAATGCTCTATCTTTTTCAAAACTGTTAGCAAATTCATCTGGAGTTGTTGCGCCAATAGTAAGAAGTTTACCTTTACCTAATACCGGTTTAATCATGTTAGCAACGTCTACTGCTCCGCCACCTGTACTACCAGCACCCATAATCATATGTATTTCATCAATGAATAAAATTGTGTTTGGATTATCACTTAGTACCTCGAGCACCATTTTAAGACGCTCTTCGAAGTCACCTCTGTATCTTGTGCCTGCTAATAAATCTCCAACACTTAAACTGTAAACAACTTTGTTACGCAACATAGGTGGTACCTGTTCGTCGACAATTCTTTTAGCAAGACCTTCAGCAATAGCAGTTTTACCTACACCTGGTTCACCTACGATAACTACATTGTTCTTTTTACGTCTTGCAAGAATATGCACAAGGTCGTCTACTTCTTGCTCTCTACCAATCAGTGGATCAATCTTATGTTTTAATGCTTCTTCATTTAAGTTAGTAGTATACTCCTCAATTAGTTCTGCACTTTTTGCAGTCCTAAACTTCTGATCAATATGATCAACAATCATATTTCTGTCTAAGCCATTCATCTCACAGTAATATTTGGCATAGCTCTCATCTTCTGAAAGAATACTCACAAACAAATCTAAAGGTTGTATTTCATCTCTACCACTAAAAATTACTTGTGCAAGAGCACGTTGTATAATACGATCAACTGATTGTGTTTTTTTAGGGGCACCTTTTAATCCGTTAGTACAAAACAAACCGTTGAAATCATTATTGTCTAGAAATTCGTTAAGATCTTTTTCGATTCTATTACCATCAATTTGCAAATCAGATAATACTTTTTTAATTTTATTTGATTCCAGCAGACAAACAGTAAGATGTTCCACAGTCATATATTCATGCTGTAATGCTTCTGCTTTTAATACAGCATTTTGAATAATTGTATCTATGTGTTTACTTTCCATTATTACCTCGTTTCTCTCTAATTGTATTTAAAACTTTAATTATTTCTTGGTCGTGTATAGTGGGCACTTCAATGTGTGCAATCGCAATCAGGTCACCCGCTATCGCTGTGTTTGGATTAGGAAATCCTAACCCTTTCATTTTAATCTTTTGGTTTTGTTGGCACCCTGCAGGGACTTTTAATCTATAATGCTTACCATTGATGTGTTCTATGGTTACTTCAGTTCCCGTTACAGCATCTATAGCATCTACACCTATGCGTACATATAGGTTATTGCCTTCTTTATTCCATTCTGGAGGAAAATCTAATCTAACTTGAATCATTAGATCACCTGGAGGCAGTTGTTGAAACCGTTGATAACCTTTGCCGGGCATTCTATAAGTATCGCCGTCTCCTGTGCCTGCTGGAACTTTGAAGTTTACTGCTCCACTAGGTGTGTTTATAATATATTCGTTACCAAAATATGCATCTCGAAGAGATATAGTTATACTGACTCGTTGATCTGGATTCCTTGCAGGTTGTTGACGATGACCAAATATATCTCCAAATATATCTCCAAATGGATTGCCGCCTTGCATTCCTTCGAATGGATTTGGATTATCGTACTGTTGTTTCTTTTGGGGATCACTTAAGGTTTCGTATGCTTCTTGAACTTTTTTAAATTGTGCTTCGTCACCTCCCTTGTCAGGATGGTGCTTGCCTGCTAATTTGCGATAAGCCTTTTTAATAGTGGCGGCGTCAGCATCTCGGTTGACACCTAATGTTTCGTAGTGATCCATATTGTAATTATAGCAGGAATCTGCTGTTTGTCAATGAGTTTATGAAAGGTCTTGGATCAGTTTTACAAGATCGTTAACAGTTTCTATATTGTCTATTTCAGTATCATCTATTTCTATATCAAACTCTGTTTCAACTTCCATAACAATTTCTACAATATTTAAACTGTCTGCGCCTAGATCCTCAACAATTTTATGTTCATCTAAAATTTTAAAGCCATGCTGGAGACCTAATGCATTCCTTAGCACACCGTGCAAATTATCTTTAATCATTATTATTTGTTAAACCTGGTATTAATTTTTGTAAACTAAATCCGGAGTCTTGAGTTACTGGTTCTTGATACTGAGATTCGTTGTTTGCTTCTTCTTCTGCACGTTGATTATTTTGTCTCTCAACATTCTCTTCTAACCAACCATCAATACCTTTTGGTGCTGTTGCTTCTCTGTAGTAATAAATTATATCTTTTTGCTGATTGATATATCTTTTTATTTCTTGTAAATTTGCGGCTAACTTTTCGTACCCTACTGGAGTAACTGCAAGTACAACAAACTCGCCATCTAACATAGTTTCTATTTCCGCGATCTTTTGCTGTAAGTTACCGCATGACTCGATGCCTTTACCATCGTCGTCAAGTAATTGTGGAAGTTCTACTCTTTTACCGGCCTCGTCTCTTTGGACTCTTCTTTTTGTTTCGCCTGTTGCTTCATCAACATATTCTTCATAAGCAAATCTATCTGTAGTATAGAACCACTTGCCACCACTGCCTCTAATCGTTTCTTTACCTGTTGCTGGTTTACATGGAGTATTAGTTATAACCTTCCAGTCGACATCTGACAGTGTAATTTCTCTTGGTAAAGGTGGCTGATAAATTTCTACTTCAACAGTTTCTGTGATAACCTTTACAGGAGGTAGAGGTTGGTAAGGTTGTTGCATAGTAGAACAAGCACCTAATGTTAAGGCCAGGCCAACTAATGCTAAATTTTTAATTGTCTTGTGGCTCATTGTTAAGTTCCTCTATCTCTCTGCTGTCTGCTTCAACACTATCAAAAACTGCTTTTGTAGCATCGTTTGCTTGTCTTTCTATTGTATCTGGTCTCAGTCTTGCAAGTCTAGTAAAGTTATGGTTAGCAAAAATACTCATATATTCTTTTGCTTGATCTTCCCATTCGCTTGCCGCTGTAGTAAGTTGAGTTATTTGTTCTACTTGTTGTTTTGCTCTGGCTTCCATATTTCTAATGGTTGCTTCGTTTTGCTCTGCCGCACTTTGTAATGCAACATTTTGTTGATTTAGTACATCGATTTGTCTTTGTTGAACTTCAATTTGTGTTTCTAAACGGTTAACAATCCAGTTATGGGCACCGTAAGCCAAACCGCCTAAAAGTAGAATGAGTGGTAATGCTCTTAATATTCCTAACATTGTTTAGTTACCAGTACGTTATCTTGGCTTGGATGAAAAACTACAATGTAATCGTCAATCGGAACAGCTCTCATCTCACCTAGCATACTGTTAAACATTCTAAGTGTACTGTCCAATGGTTTGATAGCACTTTCGTTAATGCCCAATTCCGCCATTATGTCTTTTGCAGGACCAAAGTTAACTACTTCTAAAGTAGCAACGTTTTTTGCTCCTCGCATATGAATTTTATTATCTGTAATACCTGCTTCTAAAAGATCACTACCTTTTAAAAATTCTAAAATGGTATTGCTGTGTTCTTCCGCTTGTTCTTGTAGTGCCTTTTCTTCTGCCTCTGCTTGCTCATTTGCAAGTTGTGCTTTAAACTCGCTTGCAGTTAAATATGACCCCGGATCTGTCTGCATGTATTTTATTAGTTGTGGGTTATCTAAACTAAATGATTCTTCCACGTAAGGAAATTTGAATTCCCATTTTAACTTACCAGTAACATTCTCAACTTCTTTTAAAATTGCCTGCATGTTTTGTAGCAAGTTCTCATCTCTATCCATCTCTACAAATACCATATAGTATCCGTCTGTGTTTGGATTAGGAGATAACTCTATGTCTCTGTTCTCAACAACAGAACCATTAATAAAATTATATAAATCTGTCCCTGGGTAATCTTGTACAACACTAAATCCCATTACAGCAACATCTTTTTCGTCGCCTGTCTTAGGAATGAACTCGTCAATGCTAACAGTTTTAAGAACTGTATCTTTTAAATCGCCTTCTCTAAGTGCCATTACAGTGCCGCTCCTGTTGCAGGATCTATATTCGGTGTTGGAACTGCTACTTCTGTAGCATCATTTACCTGCATGTCTGCAGAACTGTTAATGTCGTCCATATCAACATATGACTCTTCATCGACTTCTACATTGTTCATATCAAATTCGTCGACATATCTGCGTGGCATTTTAACTTTAACTAACCAAACAGGCTCTGAGTCTGTTTTGGCTTTGTATCTTTGAGTACCGTCAGGTCTTGCTTCTACAACTACATCATCAAACGACATTATTTTTCTAGGTCTTATTAATGTATCTTTTTTATAATCAACTAAAATGTCTCTGGCCATTAATCTTTTTGCTCCACTAGGGTCAGGCATTTTTTTGTAAGGATACATCAAAACAACTTCTAAAAAGTGTCTGCTGAGTTTAGGACCGTATAGGACTTCTCCCTGCTCCCAATTTTTAAATGCATAAAGATCTACTTTGTCTAAAACCTTTTCGAACTCTAATAGCATATCTAATAGAGAATTAGTTTCAGACACTTTCTTAATGCTGTCGTTTAACATTTTTACTGATATAGTCATACTATCTCCTTCATAACTATTTATCAAAGTATAATCAACTGTGTTTATTGATATGATACCTTTGTTAAATATTATTGTAATGAATATAATTATTACAAAAGACATCACAAAAAATGAACCAAACCGTAAAGGCGGAGCCTTTTACGGTTTTTTTATGGCTCAAAGGAGGCACAAATGTCCAGAAAAGCTCGTAAAGAAAAATGTAACAAATACAGAAAACAACAATTCCAACAGGAGGGCAATTTGAGAGTAATACAAGGCGGAGCATTAGCCCGCACAAGACAGACACAAGTAAACATAGTACCAAGAAACTTTAACCAAGACGATCTATTAGGTTACTTACAAGATCGCAACATTAATATTGTTTTTGCTATTGGTCCTGCAGGCACAGGCAAAACACTAATTTCAACATTAGCAGGTATAAAAGAACTTAAAGGAGGTGATGTAAACAAGTTTGTAGTTACTCGTCCTGCTGTAAGTGTTGACGAACAACACGGCTTCTTGCCAGGAACATTACAAGAAAAAATGGCTCCGTGGACAAGACCAATCTTTGATGTATTCGAAGAATATTATTCCCCAGATCAGATAGAGTATATGCTTAATGACAATAAAGTCGAAGTAGCACCTCTAGCATACATGCGTGGTAGAACATTCAAAGATGCGTGGATCATTGCAGACGAAATGCAGAATGCCACAGATAATCAAATGAAAATGTTATTAACAAGAATAGGCGATGGCTCTAAACTTGTTGTTACAGGCGACTTAGATCAACACGATAGAGGTTACGAAGAAAATGGCCTCAAGATGTTTATTGAACGTTTAGCAAAAGTAAATTCAGAAAGAATTAAACTTGTAGAATTTACCAAAGGAGACGTTGAAAGACATCCTATTGTAACCGAAGTGTTAGACATATATAACTCTAAAGCGAGTTAATATATTTTTGTTTGCGAACAATATAATTACCAATATGTTGATCGCCTAACGCCAACCAGATAGCAGAGTACATTTCATTTGGTCTTTCACTGAGCATTTGAGTGTACCCTGCTTTTTGTGTAATATCAAACAAGTCTACTACACCCAATGCATCTCTACTAATTACTTCCCACGGATCCATTGTGGTTATTCTATTCTTTATATTGCTACTGGCGATTCTCTTGGCTAGTTTTTTCGCTTCACGTTTAGTCATTAAATCGTGTTTCCAGTCTAAATCGTCAGGGTCGCCGCCTAATACTGTTATACCAAATTTACCTGGATCTTTACTAAAATCACTGTAGTTACTTTCGTTATCAGGTATATTATATAATCCTAGATCTACAGGTATAATAGCATCAATAAGTTTACGTTGTTGTATTTCCTGCATCACATCAATTATATGTTCCATAGGTTCTTTGGGTAATCCAACAATGTAACCTGAAGTCATATGCCAATGCGGATAAGTTGTAGTAAGAAATTCTAAATAATCTAGTGCTTCTTCTCTTGGTACTGATTTTCGGATCACTTTACTTGCTTCTGGATGTAAAGTTTCGATGCCAAAGAAGTGGCCAATAAACCCTGCTCTATTTAATTTGTCCGCTTGATCTTTTTTACGCAACATTAAATCAAATCGATTGTAACCTACAATCTTAGGTTTGTAATCTAATCTGTCAACTGCATTTAATAATGTATCTATCTTGCTATCGTCTTCATTAAATGTATCATCTACTGTGCTAAATCTAGTAATGTTATATTTTGATTTTGCTGTTTGAAAGAAATTATATAAACATTCCGAATTTGTATCGTTTGTTTCTTTTGCGTTGCGAAACTCGAATGTACAGAATGTACAATTAAATTTACAACCTAATCGAACTTCAAATTGCAATACATCTTTGTCTGTTAGACAATAGTCATCGTGCAGTATAGGCACAATTGGATTTTCTATAACCTGATTTGTTGCATGATGATATCTAGCAATACCATTTACTATAGTTTTGTGTTCTATTGGATCATTACCTATTAGCCATTGCTCAAATAAATGTAAACTTCTACCTTGAAAAACAGCATCAGGTATATGTCCATTTAGGTCGTAATCTAAGAAATTAATAGGTCCGCCCACTAATACTGTTACATCGTATTTCTGCTTTAAATGTGTAATAAGAGCCGTAACATTATTATTAATATCTAATACATTAGGGTTAAAAAGGGTACTACACGCAACTGTAATGCGTTTTAAGCGGTTCTTTTCGCACCACAGTGTCAAAGTACTACACAATTCTTCAGTTTTCCAAAAAGCAGTGTAATTAATAACTGTGCTAGGAACATTATGTTTAATACAAACATCGTGCAAGCCAAAAGGTGCTAAAGGTCTTATTATATGACTGCGGTGTGTTTGTTGTCTATTATCTGTATTAGTACAGTCTAGGATTATTACGCCATGCATTAGTAAATCTTTCGTAAGTCATAGCCTACTGGATTTACCACTTTAATCTCATGTCGAACGCCCAGTAAGTCTACGAATATTATATGTAAATTAGTTAGTTTAATAACTTTTTTGGCTCGATAAGTTTTGGGTGAGCTGGAATCTATTCGTGTACCGTCTGGAAGAAACTTAGTTTCGCCTGGGAAGAAAATAGTAAGTTCCCACTCTTCACGCCATATTGTGCGCCACCAGTGTTTGATCTTAGACCAAATAGAAACCGTAACAAGTTTTTCTTCTTGTTTCTGTATTACTTTTGGTTCTTTCTTCTCAGCCATAATAGTATTTATCTGCTCAGCATCCATCTACTTTTTTGTTCTATGTAATTTGCAACAACTTTATTACGCCCTCGATTGTAAAGATTTATCATATCATTATATTGTTTATGCGGCAAATTTGGTAGCATTGTTTGCATGCCAAAAATTTCATGCGCCGTAAAATATGATTTTAAGTTGTGCATCAAAAACTGATCAACTTTTAAGGATAGAGCATCGCTTTCTTCTGTGGTAATCCAATCATTTTTCCAAGTCTGTGAACTGTAGCCTAATTCTGCCCACTCCTTATCGGTACCGATAATATCATAACCAAATTTCTGAGGATTTTTGTCTATGTCGCTCATTACATCAGGATTTTCTAAATTTTCATATATTCTTAAACTGTTGCAACCTGCACTAGTTAAAATTTGTTCGTCTACAATTTTATAACAATTACGCCAAATGTCTTTTTCTGAGTCTCCTGTTAACCCTATCAAGAGGTTACCATAAGTAAACGCTTCTGGATAATCACGTTTGAGTTGCTTTAATCCACTAAACATTCTTTCAGGTTTGCCTCCTTTTCTTATAGTTTTTGTTACATTTGGGTTCAGGCTTTCTATGCCAAAAAACATACTGTTGATTCTAGATTGCTGTAACAGCTCAATTTGATGTGGTTTAGCCGCTAATACATCTGCTCTCACAAATGCCATAAAATTAGGCTCAAAGTCTAGTTGTTCTACGATGCCTCCTAATAAGATTAATTTATCATCTATTTCATTTATTGTGTCATCTGCTAGAACAAAGTTTGTAATACCAAAATTGTTGTATGCATCAGTTAGAGTATTGAATACTTGTTCGGGGTCAATCAGCACAGGATTTTTATTGTTTCTAAAGTCATATCCACAAAAACTGCAATTAAATTTACAACCTAATGCTAGTTCAATTGTGTGCGTTTCTTTATTGCTCCAAAAGTCTGTGCTCTGAAGCATAGGACTGACTGGTTTTTCTAATATTTTTCCGTGTGGGTTTTTGTAAGTTAGTGGGTTTCTACTAAACACATATTTTTCTAAATCATTGCCTTGCAACCATTCTGAAAATATGTTTCCGCTTCTACCGATAAAAGCAAAGTCTACCCAATCACTTTCTCCTGTAGGAACACGATACCCACCTAGGATAACTTTTAAATTTGGTATTTCTCTTTTGAGAAGATGGACTAAGTGTTTAAATTCTTGTGTGCTACTGCCGTCTATGCTACCGCTAAGTCCTATCCACGGATCAGGATCATCACCAAACCAATTGACAATGCACTTTCGTAGGTTATCTATTCCCCACTCTCTCCAGTAATCTATATTAGTTGATTCGATGCCGTAACTGTTTGCAATTTCTACAATGTGTAGGGCACCTGAGCTTCTACTGTTATTCTGTAAATTGCCAGCACGAGTGGGCTTTATTCCTAAATCTGATAGTAGTATAAATTTCATTACATACTATTTAACTGAAGTTCAACCATTGTTGCACTAAGGTTGATTTCAGGATCAGCACATAAACTGCTTTTAGCCATACCGTTTCTAATGATAACGATTGCTTGATCTTGTTGCTGTTCACTAGACCCCCACAGCTCTAAGTTACGATACATAAACTTATAGATATCATCATACTCCTCGGGTCTTGCTTGGCTACAAATAAGTGTTCTTGCTTCTTTGTATTGCCCTGCTTTAAACATTTCAATAGCACTTAACATCCAATCACTGCTTGCCTGATCACCTTCTTGTGGCTTTTGTAGTATACCATCTACTACGTTTTGTTGTACTAGATTAATACTTTTACGCAAGTCTGGGTATGTAGCCTGAACATAAGTGTCTAATGTTTCTAAGTCTACTTCAACGCCTTCGCTAATTGCAATGGTTGCAATTCTAGCAGTAAACTCTGTGACATCTAGTTTTTCAATATGAAAACCTTGACACCTGCTGTGCAGTGCAGGAATAATACGTTGCGGATAATTACACGTTAATAGAAACCTACAACTAGAATGAAACATTTCCATAACACCACGAAGTGCCGCTTGTCCATTCGGAGTAATGTAGTCAGCCTCATCAAGTAACACATACTTCATGTCGCCAAAAGGCATTGTGCTACTGAAGTTTGTGATCTTGTTACGAATAGTATCTACGTTGTTTTCGTTACTGGCATTAATTTCCAGTATGTCCATGCTATCAACATCTAATTCTTGTAATAGCACTTTTGCAAGTGTAGTTTTACCTGTGCCTGGAGCACCACTGAATAACAAATGAGGCAAAGCACCTTCTGCTACCCAACCAGAAACCTGTTGTTTTTGTTTTTCATCTCTAAACACATAACTCGATATGTCCTTAGGTCTATACTTCTCTGTCCAAAGCTCTTTCATTTAATTCCTCGTTGTAATTCTAAGTGGTAATATATTATACTAAAAAATGAACTGTTAGTCAACCTTTTATAGTTCAAAAACTACTGGGTTATTCTGCTCATGCTTGTCTCTTAATTCTAGTAGTAATGATCTATTATGTTGTAAAATTTTCATAGTTTCATCTGAATTTGTAGCATTATGAATTTCATCATACGTTAATTTTTTTAATTGGTTGACGATCGCCATCAATCGTTTACTGTCTTCTAACTCGTCATACGACTCATCAAATATATGTGGGAATGTCTTAAATCCCACTTTCTTGAGATACTTCAAACTATATCTATTTCCAACAACAATAAAAGGACGCATGTTAGCAATACTTCTTCCTATCTTTTCGCATACATCAACTGTTTCCCACCAATCAAAATCAGGATAATAACAAAGGTCATGATAATAGAATGTCCCTGTTACTACATCAAAGTAAGTTTGTTCAAAAGCATTCCAAAATTCTTTTCCTCTAGGATGAACATGCGATACTTCGTCGAGTGTTTGTTTGTTGTCTATTGATTTAGGTATTATTTGTTCTAATTCAGGCAACAGTCTATCATTGAGGAACCCAGCCATGTAAACTCTATCAGATACATATGACCACTCAGCATCATCTAATAGATTTGCTCTGTATAAAAAATTAAGAAAATTAATTCTGTGTGGCCTCTCCGCGGCATTTAGACATGTAAAAAGTTTTGGCCGTATAGTGTCTCTGTTATTGATATAAAAATTGTATGAGGACGGGTTTACTTCTGCATTTACTAATGGAGCCAATCTACATCCAACAGTTTTAAATGGTGTGTATCTTCCTGGTACTCTATTTCTTTTACACCAAGTTTTATATAAACTGTGAGCATTTAAATTATTCCAATAGATTGTAACTTTATTATTGTCTACTTTTGATTGATAGCAAATCTCATGCATTTCTTTGAAAAAACTATGTACAGGATGTCCTCGTTCAGGATGCCATACTTGTCTAAAAATACCCCCTTCAGACTCGTAATAAATGACAATATCATTATCATTTTGATGTGTACTTTTTAAAAATTTTAAAATGTCTTCGCGAGGAGTCTTAATTGATAATTCTATGAAATTTTCTTGCATTCTTCTTCTACTTTTTTCATTCTTTGGAAATGTTCGAGACTACATTTTGCTCCGCAAAATACTACAGTTTGATCTGCAGTCCAATATTTTAGTTGGCTAACCAATACTAAATCTCCGCAAGTTCCGCAAGGTAACATTTCCATAATTTAAAAAAATGCCTCAAATACATCTTTTGATAATTTATAATTAAATTCTAAAGACAATATCAAATCTTGATTATTCTTAATTTTTTTACAAATATCTTCGGTGAGCGGCAACTCTTCGTTGCAAAATTTTTCCATAGCATCGATCATAGCATGCATTCTATCCATATGGTCGTCTTCATTTCCGTAATCGCCAGGAAGCCACATACCGAGATCTCTCCATCTTTGAACTAGACCTTTACGTCCATAAACAAATGGCACTAAACCGTAAATAAAAGGTTTGATAGATTTTTCAGATGCGTCTAAAACAGTAAATGGTTTGTTAGTATCATCCGGAAAATTTAAAGGTTTTTCGAAATCTTCTTGATCATAGTAAGTAGGATAAGTTTCCATTGCAACATAACAAATTGCATTACAGGCTAAATTATAAGGTATTGATTGATCAGGATCAATTAATCCCATCTCTCCGCCCCACAGATGATATGGCCTAGACATGGTTTTTGTATGTGAACCGAAACGTTTCTTATATTCATCATCGTAATCCCAGGGCATCTCAGGATTACCATTTGGGTGTATCATACTCCATTCTACTTGATCTAACAAGCCTCTATTATCTAATTCTACAATTAACTCTCTCCTAGATTTTCTGCCGAGTCTATTTGGTATTAGATATCTATGCCGATAATCAGTCAGTGTATTTGGTTCAGCATCTTCTTTACCGACCCAGGATGCTAAAGGTAAATTTTTTAACAAGGATCCATGTGGGCGATCTTTAATACGTTCTCGAGCTGAGGTTTTCCCGGCACCCGCTATAATAGAAGTAGTATAAAAGAAACTTGGTATTATCTTTTTAAACTTAGCACGATGAGGGGTATCAAATGTATAATTATACGATCCTACATTTATATTTTCTAATGAAATATTGGTTAAAACATACTTTGAAATATCGTAAAAGGGAAACTCTTCGAGAAATTTATTTCCCATAGACCCAGGAATATGACTTTCGTGACCGTAGTCAGCAAGTATGTGAACATTGTCAAAAGAATCATACATTTTATGTATGTATTCGACAACTGGTTTCATATGATTCCTAGACAGATACGGCTTTAACCAATGTAAAACAAAAACCCATATCTGATTTTTTTCGTGTTCAGATTTAAAATCAACAAGGAAATTGTCCAATCCCTTTACATTGTGAATAATAATATCATGCGGTAGAGTGAAGGTGTCGCAATCAATAAATGCTTGTCTATTAGAATCATTGCGATTACAAAATAAGTTTAATGTCTTTAATAGATTACTGGCCCTAAACTCAGGGAGATTAGTCTCAGCATCAAATATAAAATTAATTTTTTTTCTTTCTAAATTTTTTGTCATTTATATGTGTCGCTGTATTTAATACGTCTAATTGTACGTTTAAACTATTTGCATAAGACCGAAATGCTTTTGTATCTTTAGGAAAACAGTGTCCACCAAAACCAAACTTGCCATCTGAGCCGGGTACCTTCATGTGGCTATTTCCCATTCTAGGATCTGTACCTAGCATTTCTGTAAACTGTTCCCAGGTGCTGTGTGAACCGCTTGCTTTGTGTAGCTCAAACAGTTCGTTAAAGAATATAACTTTTGTTGCAAGCCAACTGTTAATTGTGTATTTAATTAAACTGGCTGTGATTAAATCTACTTTGTATGTAGGCACAACTTTTACACTACTATGTCTGCAATATGCTTTTTCAACTCTATCACAATCACGCCACTTGCCCCCTAATACTTGCATGTGAGGATTGATAAAGTCTACATGTGCATTTGCTTCTGTGAGAAACTCTGGATTGTAAACTAGATTGAGTTTAAAATCCTTTTTCATTTTTGTTAAGTGCTTAGGTGTTATTGTGCTTTTGATTACTACTATGCCTTTGTAGTTTCTGTTAGCAAGATCGCTTAGTGTTTGTCTAACAATGCTGACATCTACATCACCACTGTCACCTACTGCTTCTGGTGTAGGCACACATACAAAAAGGAGTGGTGGATCATATTTGACAAGGTCATCAATTGTGTTGTCGTTATATTTTGGATCCACCACAAACTGTTCGACATTTCTATCAAAGCCTGCAATCACAGAACCGCCTACAAAGCCTGCTCCTATAATACCTAACTTCATTTATATTTTAATCTCTTTTCCGCTTGGTCAAATTTCTTTTCTGCAAGCCACTCTTGTTCACCTGCATAAGTAGGTGCTTTGTCTAATGCTTCTTTGGCTTGAAAATACACTTCGTATATTTTTTGCTTGCATGCCCAACCGTTGAACCCATCTATGTAAGGATCGTGCATTACACCTTCCCACTGCCATAGTTGTTCTTTGATTGCTTTGTTTCCTGTCTTTTCTATATACGGCATTAGGCTCTTCCTGATTCAGTGCCTATTGCACTAACAGTAAGAAGAATTCCAGCAACTAACCACCAAGGATTAATAAAACCAGTACTGACTAAAACAATCAGAGACACACCTAACGCACCTCCAGTTGTAATGCCTGTACGATTTCTATTGTTATTAATATTCATATTTCACCTGTAAAATTATATTATACGATATAAAAAAGAATTGTCAAGTATTATCTTGATTTCTTTTCACTAGCGATGACATCGCTATTATAATTAAAGGTGTTGGGCTTCTCATCTGCAACTGCTAAACAACCCTTGGGATCTACTTTCCATACATCCATTTTGTTGTCATCAGTGTCAAATCGATCGTCTTGCATTTCAATTGACTCTGTCCAGCGACCGTATTCTACTAGCACCCATTGGCCTGATTGTAGCCAATTAATCTCTGGACCTATTTCAAACACTTGCATCCAACGTGGTGTAATACCTTGTGAATCCTTTATGTTTGATTTGATAATCAAACCCGCTTCAGAAACATAGTCTCCAAAGTCTGCGTTTATACACAGAATATTATCACGTATCGCTCTTATTCCTGCCATTTTAATCCTTTAACTTGTTTAACGCCATTTGTGCTTTTAGTATTTTACTTAGCTCTTCATCTTGCTCAAACATGTCTAAAATGGTTAGCACTTTCTTAAGTTGTTCTTCTGTTAATTCAGTGTCACCTACTTTTACGGTAGTGGGTTTAAAATCGAAACTTAATACATCACTTAGGTCTAGCGGATCGCTTGATGTGTTAATAGTTATAGTATCCGATCCGCTATAACTATAGGTTGCGTCAGCCATCGAATATGCATAAGGTGTTGTATAAGTGTCTGATAGAGAATACTCTGTGCTATAATCTGTAATTGTAACTGTTAAATCGTCTAGTGGATCAGTCTTTTTCGACATTGCCAGCATCTTCCTCTCTGTAATAAGGTACCATTTCAATGTCTCCGTTTGGTAATTCTACTTCCTTGTAGCCCAAAGGTTCTTGCTCAATATGATCATCGAAGTCTTCGCCTAGCGGCGCTTCAGGTGCTGGTGTTGGTTCAGGTGCTGTTCTAACATTTTCTGCGGCTGTTTTGGCAGTTTTAACTTCTGGTGCTGGCGCACTTGTATCTACAGTAGTGTCAGGCATTGCACCTTTAAGACTCTTTTGAGATACTGACTTTTCTTCTAAGTCCGCATAATATGCTCGTACTCTGTCTTCTTTGCTTTGAATAACACGCCCGCCTGCGCCCAATTTGTTTCCTTGGCCGTCAGTACCCATGTTTCCGATAGCAGGTCTTTCTGAGTCGGAACTCTTTATAAGTTTGTCAAAATCTATAACTTGACCTCTGTTTGTTCTACGTTGCACCATTATTTTAAAAATTCCTGTATATTTAAACTATATTTAACCGAATCGACTTTGTGAACCCCAATTAAATAGAGCAAATAAGAAGAAACACAACTTCCTCTACCAATACCCCACACAAGATCATTCTTTCGCATTGTATCTATAATATATATCATCAATTGAAGTATAGGGTACAAATTCCTGGCTTTGTAAAGGGCTAGTTCTTCTTCTACTCGATCCACGTGCTCTACGTGACCAAACCCTCCAGCGGGCACTAGCACTTTACGAGTTAACAGATCTCTGACATAATCTTCAACATCAATGTCTTTGTAGTGTTGAGGTATGTTAAACTCTTTACTGATAATTTGCGTAGATGATATTGGTTCTAGTTCTAGATCAACAGCATGCCGATTAAATTGATCTACTATGCTGTCGACAAAAGGAACATCATGTATAGGCTTTTGCCTATACAATAACTCGATACCAGTTTGCTCATCTGCTAGAAAAGTGCTCATATTATTATTATACATTAAAATTAGATTCTGTCAAGTGCCATGGTTGTTCTTTAAACATGTCTGGAGAAACCCTTTCAAAATTGGCTCTTTTTGTTTTAATAATTTCTTGTAAGTCTGCTGGCATGTTCCAATCATCGTAAGTCATATATTTTCCATTATGATCAAACGTATTATTCTGATAGTCTGTTGCTAAAATAACTGGGAAGTCTACTTTGCTGGCATACTCATTGATAATGGAAACCCATTCGTCTCTGGTTTTGAGTGTACAATGTGTGTTGCCGTCTTCGTCATGAAATGCTCTAGCAGTACGTTTTGTAGATATGAACAAAAACATCCATTCTGTACACACACTAAACAGATAATCTAATGTGGCCTTGGTGTCTGTTTCAGGTATATGTTCTATCACATCGATACACATTACTCCCGGAAATTCTTTTTCTGTTGGAAACACATTATGTTTTTCGTGGCACGGATCGTATAGTGTAAACTTACTATCTGTATTTAATGCAACTGCTACAGCACGTCTTGGGTCTTCTTCTATCCACTCATATGCATACCCAGGACCGCACCCATAATCAAGCCAATGTGTAGGAGAAAAATATTCAACCATAGAAGACCAGCAGGTATCTTTGTGCCATTCTTGTAGAGCCATGCCACTAAATGCACCTTCGTTGGCTAATTTTTTATTCTTTTCTATATATTCTTTGTGTGTTAAACTAAACGAGGTTTCCATTTTTCTTTTTCCTTAATTTTTTCCTTTATCTCATCCATTGAAATAAGTTCACCTTTAGAAACATCATCTGGATCGTTACTTAAAAATCTTGTTATTTCATCATCAATATCATGTAAGATGCAAACGGTCATTCGATCGAATTCTTCTGTTTTAATTTCTTTATGCCAATGATCTAATCCTTCTTGGGTTTCTGCAAAATTATCAAATGTTGTGGTGTCGTATCTAAGCCACCATGGCTGTTCGAAGAATGCAAGTTCGCCCGCAAATTTATCTTGCTGTGGCAAAGTATAATCATCGTCATCTGTGAGATAAAACACACTTAGATTATTAAATGTATCAATTATTTCGACACTGTCGACATAGGTGTAGTCACCGCAAAGTGTATTGAATTTACAATGCAAACATTCTACTAAACTTAGTTCAGACATTGTTGGTAACGTAACAAAGTTATTGTCATAGTCGGCAAAAAACTTATCTATAATATCTTTGTCAGGCAAAGTGTAAGCAATACTACCACCAAGTATGTCGTCGATGAGATAATTTATTTTTTGATATGCTTTGTTTTGTTCGACTGCACCCTGTACAGGATCTTTAGGATAATCGGTATAAATGCTATAATTTAATTTGTATTGTTTTGCAGATACTATTCTGTCTGCTGAATTAACTAAAATTATATCAACGAGTTTTTCTTGTTTTAGTCTTGCTAGTTTCATGCTGTGACCTCAATGTCTTAGTGTATGCTTCTACTATGTTATTTAACACCTCTTCTTTATTGTAATCTGGTGTATATTCTTCTTTGTCTATTGTACCTATTTCTATAACTTGGGATTTAGGATCCTTTTGACTTGCTTGCATGTTTGCAATTTGATATTTCTCTTTAAGAGTGCTGTCGCACATGTGACGCCATTCTAATACTTGATCGTAAATAGGTGTACTAGGTTGCAATTTCCATAACCTTTTGTCGAGCATTTCTAGCTCATCGATCAATTCTTCCATTGACATGCTTTGATATTTTACATAATTATCTATCATGATTCCAACTCAGTTTAAACATTGCAAGATCTTCGGAGCGTCTAAATCTAATTTCGCTACCTTTAATTTGATAATCCCACATCTGTTTTAATCCCATATCTTTTAATACCAAATTTATATCAGCAACTAAAATTTTCCTTTGGCTATTAATTATTTCTTTAATCATAAACTTATTGTTTTTGCTGTCGCACCAACAATCAAAAAAGTATGCTGTTCTTTCTGCAGAAGTAGGATTTAATTTTCCAAATGCTTCTAGAACTAATTCATCTGGAAACAGTTCCTGATGTATATTGCTACGCAATAAGGTCTGATTGTTTTGCATAATAATCTAGTGATACTTCGCTTACTTTTATATATTGTTTTCTCTGTCTAAAAATTATATTGACGTTAAAAACATCTTTAGGTATATAGTTTTCTATGCTGTAACTATTATACTTACCAAAAGCAACGCAATCGTACCCCTTAATCTTGTGTGTTAATTCTTTAAAGTCTGCAGGCTCATCGTTAAACTCCATCAATTTAACGTCATTTAAAATTAAACCTGCTGTGGCTTTAAACACATCGTGTGTGTCTATAATTGCAGTATGGCAACCTTTGTTTTCTTTGTGCCTAATAATAACTGTGAATCTTTTATTTGGTGAAATTAACCTAGTAGAAGTTTCTGTACCATCTTGTGTGAATCCTAAATCTAAAAATGTTTTGCCTATTAGTACGTTGTCAGTGTCAATTTCAATACCACTAAAATGTTCAAAACCAACCTGTTTATTGTTTACATGGTGACTTACTTGATCGTAATTGGCTTGTATAATCCAATCCAACGAATGTTCTTCTATTAAATAAAATCTAAATGGCTTTAAATCTAAAACCAAAAAGTCTGTTTCATGGCATGGAACAGCATTATGCTGTTCTGCAATAGTTGCTGAATCGCTTATAATACCTACACCTGTAATTCTACCAGGACCTTCTAGTTTGCTGTTAGGCCTTAACAACAATATGCAAACACCTTGTGTCCAAAGAGCAACATTGCTACGTTTATGCTCACTCCTTTTGTAAAAACCTAATTGGCCCAGCCTACTCTCAAGCGCCTGGCTTGATTCCTCAATTGGATTAAAAGAATACTCAAAAAAACTAAAATTGCTCATTAAAATGCAACACTCTCTCCGCACCCACATTGCCCTGTTGCATTGGGTGACTTGACTACTAAACTTTGTCCTGACAATCCACTGTCCATTAAATCAACAGTACTTCCTCTCAGCATATCTACAGACAAATCGTCTGTTAAAAATGCAAAATCATCTTCCTGCTGAACTAATAAACCTTCTTCATGATAGTATTCAAATACATAGTCCCATTTATATTCAAAACCCGAACAACCTCCAGGCTTTAAAGTGAGTCTAACACCTATTGCGTTTTGTTGTTGTACTTGTTCTTTTATGTATTTGTATCCTGCTCCAGTAAATGATAATATACTGTCAGAAGGAATATAAGTTTTTACTTCCATTTGTTCTCCTGTAATACTATTTAACCTTTTTAAGGCGTAAATTAACTACATAGCGGATGCCTTTGCGTACAGGGTCTACAGCATGTTCTTCGCTATAGTTGTACAACAAAGCATCGCCAGGATTTAAAAAGTATTTTTTGGAGTTTACTGATGGATGGCCGCCTGCAAAAGTATCAGGATCGTTAAGTTGTATGATAAGACTGTAGTCAGAATCCTGCTGGCCTTGTCGATAAGAGTCTGTGTGAGGCTGAATGAAACAACCTTTATTATATTTTAAAACTCTGCAATAAACTAATTCGTAAAGATCTAACCTTTCTTTAATTTCTTTCCATACAAAATCAAATTCATCGATGGTAAATTTTGACAACATGAAGTGACCGATTGCACTAGGTGCATGACGGTCAATTACAGCATTATCTATTTCTACTTGATTTGTAGAGTTATGAAATAACTCAAATATTTTTTGTATAGAGTCGTGTGAGATAAGTTTCTCAAACTGTTGCATTATCTAGACTCTATAATTTCATCTATCAAGCCAAAGTCTAATGCTTCTTGTGCATTCATGAAGTTATCACGATCCATAGCCGCTTCAAACTCTTGGTAAGTTTTGCCTTTACTGTTATGTTTTACATAAACATTAGTAAGTTCTTCTTTGATACGCACAATTTCTTTTGCACGAATTTCGATGTCACTGGCCTGTCCTTGAGCACCACCGAGTGGCTGATGAATCATGTGTCTTGCCCCTGGCAACATAAAACGTTTACCTGGTGCACCTGATGATGCAAGTAAACTGCCCATTGATGCCGCTTGTCCCATAACGATAGTTGACACATCTGGTTTGATATACTGCATAGTATCGTACATGGCCATACCACTTGTAACTACCCCACCTGGGCTGTTAATATAAAAATTGATATCAGCATCAGGATCTTCTGCTTCTAAGAAAAGTAATTGAGCACAAATACTGTTTGATACAGCATCGTTTACTTCTCCCGTTAAAAATATAATTCTTTCTTTGAGCAGTCTGCTGTAGATGTCGTAACTACGCTCGCCTGCTGATGTTTTTTCAATTACATATGGTACAAAATTCATTATAGCCTCTTTGTGTGTCTTATTTTATTGATGATTGCCTGCATACCTCGCTGGCGTTGTGAAGTAAAATATTGAGCAATAGGTTTGAATGTTTCCCAACTAACTGATGTAGGATCATCCATGTGGTTTACAATATCGCAAACTACCCAAACAATACCTCTCACCATAAAACTATCACTGTCCCCTACAAAGTTAAGATTACCTTTATGCATATAACCTGCAAGCCATACTTGGCTTTGGCAACCATTAACAAATGTATCAGATGTTCTTAGTTCTGCTGGAAATGGTTCTGCTTCTTGCCCTAGTTCGAGCAAGAAGTCATATAGATCTGAACCTAAATTTTCGAATGTTTCTTTATAGAAATCTACTTTACTCATAGCATTAAGTATATAGCAAAAATGCTACGATGTCAAGTGTTATTTAGAGCCTAAAAGGGGCACATAAATCAAACTCTGCACCACTAGTAAGTTGAGTTAATGTACTAACGTCAGCATTAGTTGCCTTCCAAAGATTACTATCTGCATCCTCAAAATAAACCACATAATTAGCACCATCATTGATACCGTCGCTTGGATTATCTACTTTGTGGATCGGTGTATAACCTTCAAATGCACCTGCTGGACTGACGCCGCCTGGTGTTGCCTTACCAATAGTTCCTCTAATGTCTGCATCACTTGGCATACCTTCTCTCACAATAGCACCTTCTGCTACGCCTGATTTAGATGCGTACCATGTTTCGTATGCTCCTGCATCTGGATATGATCTGTTAGTTGCGTCTGCCATTTAATTCTCCTGATATAAAAATTATATAGTGTATTTATCAAAAGAAAGCCCAGTTGCGGACCTGGGCTTTCCAATTTGAGGTAACTTAAAAATAAGTTGTTCTTAAATGATTGGTCGCATCGCTTCTATCATCATCCAAGCAACTACACAAGCCAAGCAAGTCATAGCAACATCGTCGCAAAAGCGGCCGTCGTTGCAAATTTTTTCTTTGATTGTTTCGTAGATACTGGATACGCTAGATGCAACCTTAGTAATGGTTGTCATTTCGTTTCTCCTGAGTCTAATACCAATTAGCACTCGCGTTCACTACCCCTTTCGAGCATAGCTCAATGTAAAAAAGTTCCTTAACTTTTTGGTCAACCCTTACAAGAAGGCATTGGCAAAACATTGTTGTGGAAGTGCGTTGTGCGATTTACTTCCAATGAGTATTTATCATTAATTAACACATCATATAATAAAACCGGGTCATTTTGGCTAAATATTTTTATGAGTGACGCTGAAACTAAAATTATTATGCTGTCTCAACTGTTAGCCGACAAGGCCAGCAAAGAAAAGGAACTCCAATACTACCAACATGTCCTTGAGGATCTTCTAGTGAAAATGAATACGGTCCGCAGAGAAATTAATCTTACTGAAACAATCATTGATATAATTAAAGACGAGCGAGCCGATTTAATAGAAGATTTTATTAAAGAACGTGACGAAGAAAGAGTATTAGATGTTCCTCGATAGCCTAGAAAAAAAGGCCATTGAACTAATTAAACAAAAGTTTAAAGTTGATACAGAAATAATAGATGATGGAACTGAATTTAGTTTGGTTGTTAGAAGTCTTTTCAATAACGAAATCATCTATAGTCATAAACAGGACTTGACTCCTTTATACGAAGCAATCAGAAACCGGATCCAAAAAGAAAGCCCTCACTAGGAGGGCTCCCTAAAACTCTCATATCGGGGTGATATTAGAATTTATATGAGTAGCCAACATAAAAGTTGTCAACTTCTGTGACTTTGTCAGCGAAGTCTTCATCGTTGTCCTCATGGTCAACGAAACCAACTTTTACCACACCACCTGCTAAGTCAAAAGACTTAGATACTTCAACGAATGAACCTGAGTTATCGTGATCGCCATAAGCAAGATCAACAACTTTAAGAGCACTAGTAGAAATACTAAAGTAGTCACCAGCGTCATCGAGTCCATTAAAGTATGATACTGCAAATAAGTCAAAGTCTGCTTTAACACCTACTTCTTCCCATCCGTCGACATCTAAACCTTGGAAACCATAGTCGATGTAAGCCACGCCAATTTTAGCAAAGCCAGCATCAAAACCATAGCCAACGCCTAGTTTTGTCATAAAGTCTGAAGACTCTTCTAAAGACATTGCAGAAGCACCAGCCCAAATACTGTTGCCTAGGTCTAATTTACCTGAAGCAGAGTATCCGAAACCGTCACTCATGTTAACGCCTCTGAAATAGTTATCAGATGCAA
>Ga0181591_10000572_pt1 | contig 29946 bp, 32 predicted proteins | sample 071ome_33_FD_133757 | JGI IMG/M metagenome (GOLD analysis project Ga0181591, IMG submission 133757) | Coastal salt marsh microbial communities from the Groves Creek Marsh, Skidaway Island, Georgia - 071412AT metaG (megahit assembly) | ecosystem: Environmental > Aquatic > Marine > Intertidal...
TAGTACGCCCACCAACTGCCCAGTGCGATACCAATGGTTAAAAACGCCCATGCCACAGTGGTCCAAGGACGAGACCAGCGCGCCCAAGCCGCATCCAAACGACCGCTTAATAGCGCGGCAATGGCAAACGCAAATGCAACCGAAAATCCCACATAGCCCATGTACAACATAGGTGGGTGTACGATTAAACCAAAGTCTTGTAAGAGAGGATTTAAGTCTGCACCGTCGGTAGGCACATTAGGCAATACTCGATCAAATGGGCTCGATGTGAATAACGTAAACAACAGGAAGCCAACACTGATCATACCCATGACCGCCAAGGCACGGGCCAAAACATCCAGCGGCAATTCACGAGAAAAAATCGTGACGGCCACGGTCCACGTGGACAGTAGCAGCACCCATAATAGGAGCGAACCTTCATGGCCGCCCCAAACGGCGGAGATTTTGTAGTAAACCGGAAGCAGGCTGTTTGAATTATTGGCCACGTAGGCCACGGAGAAATCATCTTGAACAAACGCGGTGGCCAAAATAATGAACGCCGTTAATAGAAACGCGAATTGACCCCAAGCCAATGGGCGCGCCATTAACATCCACTGAACTCGACCGGTGGCAGTGCCCATTAAGGGCACCACAGATTGCAACACTGCAAACAACAGCGACAGAATTAACGCAAATAAACCAAACTCTGGCAGCATGAGTATCCCCTTATTTCAAAGCCGGCTTAATCGCGCGCGCTTTCGATGGCTGGCTGCCCTGATTGATGGGCTTTTTCTAACGCATCGGCCACTTCTGGTGGCATGTAATTTTCATCGTGCTTGGCAAGTACTTCGCTGGCCACGAATACGTTTTGATCATTCAATTGACCCAGCGCGACGATGCCCTGACCTTCACGGAATAAATCGGGCAGAATACCCGTATATTGAATGGTGACTTCCGCTTTTCCGTCCGTCACTTTAAATTCTACGGTTAAGTCGTTTTCGGCACGCTTAACTGAGCCTTCCACCACCATGCCGCCTGCGCGCAATGTTTTGTGTTTTGGCGCGTCACCATCAGCGATTTGTTGCGGCGTGTAGAACAAGTTGATGTTTTCTTTGAGTGCGACAAGCATCAAGCCAACGGCTAGTGCAATACCCGCTACCATGAAGAGAATGATCAGCAAACGCTGTTTACGTTGTGGATGCATATGGGCCTATCTCCGCGCTTTTGGCGCTATCTAATTTGAATTCTGTTCTTATACGCTAATAGCAAGACGCCCGTTTACCAAAATGGTTCAACGGGCGTAATGATTTTTTTAAGCGTCTTCGCGTCGAGCTTGCCGAGCGATGTCTTTAAGTACTTGCTTGCGCTTTAAACGGGGACCAACAAAGTTAAATATCATGGTCAACGCAAATATGCCGTAGCACAGCCAAACATATGGGCCGTGCGTACCCATGGCGATAAAATCACTAAAGCTGTCAAAAAACATATGTGTCAGCTCCTATTTTGATAATTGACTGAGTTGTTTCTTTACCCAGTTTGTGCGGCGCTCGCGCCATAGAATTTCGGTACGTGTGCGCGCAAACACCCACACAGCAAACCAACAGTAAAATGCCAAGATGGTACACACCAAAGGAATGAACATTTCTGGTGCCATGGTCGGCTTTTTGGTTAGGGTAATGGTGGCGGGTTGATGCAGGGTGTTCCACCACTCTACGGAATATTTAATGATGGGAATGTTAATGGAGCCCACAATCGACAGAATAGACGCCGCTTTGTTGGCTAAGTCTTCGTTTTCGATGGCGTTGTAAATGGCCATAACACCGAAGTACAAAAACAACAAAATCAGCATGGACGTGAGTCGAGCATCCCATACCCACCAAGTGCCCCAGGTAGGTTTGCCCCATATCGCGCCGGTCAGCAGCGCAAGAATGGCCATACTGGCTCCGATCGGGGCGATCACCTTGCCAACGATAAACGACATTTTCATGCGCCAAACCAAGCCCACCAATCCAGCGACAGCCATCATAATGTAAGCGCTCTGACTCAATAGAGCCGCTGGCACATGGATATAAATGATTCGGAAGCTATTGCCTTGCAAGTAGTCGGCAGGCGCAAACGCCAACCCCCATACCAAACCCACCGCCATCAGGGCGGTGCCGATCCACAAAAACCACGGACTCCAGCGTTCCGTAATTTCATAGAACCATTTTGGCGATCCCATTTTATGGTAGAGACGTTTTAATGCTTGCCACATTGTACTAACCAATTATTTTAACTTTTAAAATTCTTTATTTGGGATGCATGCTTGATCCCGTAGGATGGGTTAGACGTGAGCCTTGGCGAACTTCGTAACCCATCACATTGATGGGTTACGAGCGCTCATTCTTCGCTCAGCCTAACCCATCCTACCATTCTAATTCGCGAGCTGGCTCGCTCCTACCTTGCGGTGGAAATTCTTAACGCCGCCGATGTTGCCACCGGTGCTATGACCACAGTCAACGCTAAATACGCCCCTAAAAAGGCCAAATGACCTACATAGCTATTGCCATCGACGCCGGTCTGCACAGCACTGGCCGCAAAAATCAAAACTGGGATATACAGGGGTAGTATCAACAAAGGCATCAACATGCCCCCTTTTTTTAATCCCACCGTTAAACCAGCACCGATCGCCCCTAATAAACTCAAAATCGGCGTACCTAATAATAGCGTGAGCATCAAGGGGGCGAATCCCCCATTGGGTAGAGACAGCATCAGACCTAATAGAGGGGCAATTAAGGTCAATGGCAGCCCAGCCACCAGCCAGTGAACCAACACCTTGACGATGACCCAAAGCATAGTGGGTTGTGGACTTAATAATAGCTGCTCAAGACTGCCGTCTTCATAATCCCCCTTAAACAGCAAGTCGAGGCTTAACAGCGTCGCCAACAAGGCACCGACCCAAATCACACCCGCCGCAATCACCCCCAATAACTTAGGGTCTGGGCTAACAGCGAGAGGAAACAGGCTGGCCACCATCAGAAAAAACATAAGGGGGTTCATTAACTCACCGCGATTTCGAAAGGCGATGAGTAAATCTCGTTTTAGCAAGCCCGATAAGGTCATAACGCCCCCCCAGTCTTGCCCAGTACGATGGTTTTATGCTCCACCGCCAAATCGTGGTGAGTGGTGACGATGACGAGCCCGCCGGCCTGGGCCTTGGCCACTAGCAGCTGTTCTAACTCTGCCACACCGTCTTTGTCGATGGCCGTAAACGGCTCATCTAGTATCCAAACAGATTTTGGCTCAATAAATAGGCGAGCTAAGGCCACACGGCGTTGCTGACCGGCCGATAAGCCATGGGTCATCATGTCTTCAAAGCCGTTTAGGCGCACCTTGGCAAGGGCGTCATATATGTCATCGGTCGAGGCGGTTGGAACCAACCAACGGAGATTCTCTTCAGGGGTGAGATTGCCTTTGACGCCCACTTGGTGGCCTAAATAGAGCAATTCAGAGTGAAAATCATAGCGGGCTTTATGGAGGGGCACCCCTTTCCAAAGGACATCGCCTTCGTATCCGGCACTCATGCCCACCAAGATGCGCATTAAGGTGCTTTTACCTGCGCCGTTGGGGCCCATGATACGAACAAGGTCACCGCCGCTCAGTTCAAACTCAAGCTGACTGAACAACACGCGATCATCCCGCTCGCAATACAAATCACGTCCGGCTAACCAGGTTGCTGACCTATCCCCTTCTGGGGCAGCGTCACGGTATGTTTGGGGATCTTGAGACAAGAAAACCGCCTTATTTCTATTTCACTCATCAGCCACGACCTTGAAAAATCCTTCAAATGGTCGATAACTGCACTAGGTGCATGGTTTTTTCGGCACCTAAACTCAGTTTTAAATAAACGCCGCATTATATACAAAACTCAGGGGATTTTACGGTTGTTTAGCATTTTATTGATCTAGGAAACCTATGAATGACCTTGCTCGAGGTGCCGTTGATCGATTTAGCCATAGACCAAACGAAAATCGTTTAGAAAACAACCTAAAATCGCACGTTGCCGGGAACGGAGCCCCATGAAACTGCCCATTGATCCGCAACCCAGTCAGTCTAAGTCAGGCGGTGTTCAGTCATCGGGGCTCACCTCGCCCAGCGCAAACCCAATTCCAAGCTCGGCTCCACAGACCCCATCGAATTCATCCCGCACCGATCAGAGTGCTTCTTCCCAGACCCGCTCCCAAGCCAGCGAGAGCAGCCGGAACACGGCACCTAGCCAAGCCGCACCCTCCGAGCCTCTATCGGATAAGGAAAAACAGGTTCAATTAAACCAATTACGCCATCAATGGGCCAAGGTGGTATCCAGCCAACCCCTTTCTGAGCACCAGATTCAACGACTAGTACAAGCCGAACAACTGAAGGGCGAAGCCGCCAATCTAAGATGGCAACTGGTGAAACTAGACACCCTAAATGGCCTGCTGTCTGTGTTGAGTAGTCAAGGTGCATCGAAAGGGTCTATGGTCATGATTCAACAAAGCCCTAACGGCCAATGGCAGTTAAATACCAGCCAACACACCTGGTTCCAGAGCCTCATGCACAGCGGGCTTAGCTCTTCGCAGGCCAGCCAGCCTTCGTCTGCACCGCTTCGGCAGGCGCTGAGCGTGTTATTGAGCACGATGGGAAAGGCCGGCGATCACGCTTCGCAGTCGCTTACCACCAGCACCACGGTGAATGCTGAGCTTGTGAAAACGCAACTGCTATCCAGTGGTCAGCGCTTTGAGGCTCAGCTGGCGGTGGCTTTGAAGCAGGCGGTGACACACGCCATAAAAGACTTACCAAATCCGACGTCAGCAGCCACTGAGCCCAAAGGGCTTTCACCGCAGGGCTTTACGCACGCACTGAACACCCTTGCCAGTGTTCTGCCCACTGGAGGTGGTCGCTCAAACATGACGATCCCTCACCACAATCACAATAGCCCATCTCAGAATCCAGTGCAGAGCCCCCTCGGGTCACCCCAACCTTCTTCATCCGAGCTACTCAAACAGGCTAGCCAGTCACTCAATACTTGGATTGGAAAAGTCAGGGAGCAATGGCAACACGCCACCATCCCGCAGGCCAGCGCCGCTCAGCCCCCCGAACATCCGCGCTTGCCACCTCAGCAGGCAGAACAGCTAAGAGTTTCCATCGGCGAAGCATTGAAAAGCGTTTCTCAGGCTGACCTAAAAGGGGCACTGCTTTCGCAACAGCAAACTATGGTGGCGCAGCTTGGCAAACAGGAGTGGGTTCAAACCCTACTCCCCAGCGTTCTTTCCGCTCTTTCTCAGACACCCGGTGCCTCGCAGCAGGTGACTCAACCCGCACCGAGCCAAGCCCAAGACCACGGTTTACTGACACTGCTATTTAAGCCTAAGACCTTCACCCTGAGTTCAGGCGAGCAGCCCCATTTACCGGTTTGGCCGAAAAACTTAGCGGTACAGCCCACCATCGAAAAAATGCTGGCCCAATTAATTATGCAGGCCCCCAAAGACGCGGACACGCAACAAGCGCAAGTGGCGCTGCGTCTCGCCCAGCAAATCAACCGTATTCAAGGGGAGCAAATACATAATCGTTTAAGCCAAGATAATCCGGCGCAGCCAGCGCCTACCTCCACTCAGCTATCCATACCGTATTTGCATCAAAACGAAACCCATTGGGCTCAGCTAGAGTGGCGTTCTCAAGGGGCAACGAAAAAAGAAGATACCCATGTGAGAAGCTGGCACATGGTTTTACGTTTTTTACAGGATCAACCAAGGGCGTTTGCCATTGAGTGCCATCTAACCCACAACACCATCAATGTTGTGCTTTGGTCCAAGGATACCCCGCAGCTTCGCCAACTGAATGAATACAAATCCAAACTGATGGACGGGCTGATTCAGGCAGGATTTAAAGTCGAAAACATCATGACGAAAAACGGCACACCCGCTGCGCTCGCGACGCCAATCCAAAATAGCCTTGTGGACGTTAGGACTTAAACCATGACGGAACATACGCCCCCACATGTACATCCCCTCGATCATGAAATTGATCAAGCACTGGCGCTATTCTATGACGGCGACCATGCCCCCATCGTAAGCGATATGCAGTTCGGTGAAGCGGCCCAATGGCTCGCTGAGATTGCCCAAGAGCACAGCATCCCCATTTACGAGAACCCGCAATTATTAGAGCAGCTATCTCACCTAACCGTGGGGGACGAAATTCCCACTGAAATGTACCGCTTGATCGCCGAAATTTTAGCGTTCGCGTTTTTTATTCAGGGTAAGGCCCCCGGGGGGCTGTAACCTAAATCAATCGCGCGGCCATTCGTCGTAGGTGGGAACCTCAGTTGAATAATCCATCCACGGCACTTCGTGGGAATGCCATATTCGCGTTTGAGGTGTCACACCGGGATCATCATCTAAAGACCCCACTCTTAACACAATATCATCGCTGTCTGCCTTGGTTTTTATTAGTTGCGAACCACACACCGAACAAAAACTGCGAACCTTTCCCGGTGAGGATTCAAAGTGAGACAACTGAGACTCCCCTTTTAGCCAACGGAAATCCGTTTTCTTAACCGCCGCTGCGGTATTAAAGGCGGCACTGTGGGCTTTGCGACAGGTCGTACAAGAGCAATGCATGATGGGCGATGCCAATCTCGTCACCTCGTATTGAATGTTTCCGCACAAACAGCTTCCCTTCACGGGCCTCTCCTTTTCGACTAATTTGCCGCCAATGATATTTGGCCTAGTTTAACATCGTCATCCCAGCACATGGATGTGATCAACCATTTACCGTCGGTCTGTATCAACTGAAGTAGGTTCACGCCGTATCGGGTTTGAGACGAGTCTTTGCCTTGGAAGTACAATTCATACTCCGATGCAATTTGAGCGACTTTTCCATATATGGAATATTCACTCTGAATCTCAGATTCCCGCACAGATACAATATCCCCATTGGCAACATTGCGAGACACCATGTCGATAAACCCATCTACGCTCAGCACCGTAGGCGTCCCGCCCTTATTGCTGATCATTTTCGCGTCTTCTAGAAAGTGAGGCTTCATGAGTTCAAAACGCGGCGCCCCCCCTTCTGCAAAGGTAATGGCGTCGTATATGTCTTTTATGATGTGTTCGAGCATGGTCTGTTCCTTGAACGGCTGCGATCTAAATGGGCTTTACGGATTCTACACAAACCCTGCGGCCATACCATGGTTACAATGAAATCCTTGCAGCCTTCTGTGCAGCTATTACAATGCGCGCCTTCTTAGGTAAAAGATGTCATCCCATCCCTAAATATGGCCAAGCAGATTCCCATTGCAGATCTTTCTCGTACTTCCACTTGGGTGAAATACCGCAAGGGGCTGTGCAACGATTGTTACGGTACCTGCTGCACCATGCCGGTGGAAGTGCGTATTGATGACCTGATCCGCATGGGGTTAGTGGACGAATTTGAGCGGGAAGAACCCGCTAAAAAAATCGCCAAGCGCTTAGATAAAGCCGGGTTAATCGAGCACTTTAATTTCAAGAACGAAATCTACACCCTACAACGCAAAAGCAACGGCGACTGCCAATATCTGCATCCGTCTACCCGGCTATGCACGATTTACGATAAGCGTCCAAACACCTGCCGCAACCACCCTCAAGTGGGCCCGCGTCCTGGTTACTGTGCCTATCGCCCTCGAAGCTAAACAACCGAAACCCATCGCGACCTCGTTCATCAACCTAGGTGTGATGCAATCGGCACCTTGAAGTATCTCCTACCAAAGTCATAACCGCTTCAGACTTACATTCAGTTTGCGAAATTCGCGCACCTTTTATACTCGGCGGACATTCATACCCACCAGATAATAACGATGAAGAGTCCACTAATAGTCACCCTTATCGCCAGCATGGCACTGACCGGTTGTTTTGAAGCCCCGCAATACGAAGAAGAAGGGCTGAGCAATGAATCCCCCAACCAAGAAAAGCCTGAAGATAATACGCAGAATGAACAAGATTCAAATGGCGATTCTGAAAACCCAAACACAGATAACCAAACCGGCGGACAAACCGGTAACCAAGACAATAGTCAGGGCGATAGTCAAGACGGTAGTCAAGACAACACACAAACCGAAAGCCCGTTGAGCCAGATGATGTTTCCGCAGGCTGGCTACGTGATCAGCAAAAACAGTGTGACCTTGTTGTTTCAAGACAAAGGCCGCATGTGGTTAGACCTTGGTTCGACGTTAAACGGTAGCGACATTGCCAACACCAGTATTTCAGGCACGCAATATTCGGTGTCCATGCTGCCAGCCAATCTCACCACCTTATACGCAACCCTTTGGACCTATACAGAGGGTGAATGGAAAAACAACCAATACCAGTGGAGCGTCAACTACGCTGACAAAGATACCGACAGCAACAATGGTACAGATAACACCCTCGCGGCGGGCAAAGCCATCTGGGAGGCCAACTGTACGAATTCTGCCTGTCACGCTAAAGGCGCCGTTAATGGTGTGTTCTCTGAATCGAGTCTTTCCACCAAGGGCGTTTTTAATACCCTGCAGTTAGCAAACTACATTCATACTTATATGCCACTCATTGGTCCAGATGCATGCCAAGATGAGTGCGCTACCGATGTGGCCAATTATATTGCGAGCTGGCATTCGCTGCCGACGGATACCTCAGGGAATACAGGAACCGGCAGTCCGCGAAACCCTGTAGTCGTGGAGCAATGCAACACAGAAACCAGTGTAGGCTATCAAACTCTGCGCCTGCTCACCCGAGATCAATACCAAAACTCTGTGAGTGATTTACTTGGGGTGAACTTTGATTTGCGTGCTCAGCTTCCTGTCGATTTAGAGTCCGGTGCATTTACCAATAACAATGACCTTAGCGTATTAGATAGCGCATACATTGGTTATGTGGGAGCCGCCGAGAGCATTGCTGAATGGTCAGCCAACCGTAACTTTTCAGACTTCATGCAGTGTGCCAGTTTCAATGCCAGCTGCGCCACGCAATTTATCGATCAGCACGCATGGAAATTGATTCGCCGCCCGTTTACTAATACAGAACGCCAGCAGTATCTCGCCATGGCCAGTGGTCAAGACACCAACGGTAATGTGAAAGAGGGCATTCAATTGGCCCTATCGGGTTTATTGTCTTCGCCTCAATTTCTTTATCGCCATGAAATTGGTGAACCCGCGACGGGTATGGGTAACGGTGTTTATCAACTCACCCCGTATGAACTCGCCACGTTCTTAAGTTATTCGTTTAGCGACACCACCCCAGATGCAACGCTACTGGCGGCAGCTAAAAACGGACAGCTATCGACAGACAGTCAAATTACCGCGCAGGTCTCTCGCTTATTGGATAGCGATAACGCGAGCGCCATGATGGAAGACATGGTTCATGATTGGTTGGGCACCGACTTCATTTTGAGCCAGCACAAAGATACGTCGCAATTTCCGAATTTTAAAACGGTTGCGCCACACATGATGACGGAATTAAGCAAAGTCTTTAGCAACGTCATGCTAAATAAATCCGAGCGCTACGAATCTCTTTACAGTGCGGGTTACACCTATTTAAACCAGCCTCTAGCTCAGCATTATGGCGTGGGCGGCGTCAGCGGTTCTCAGTTTAGAAAAGTATTTACGCAAGATCGTGGGGGCGTATTATTGAGCGGGGCCTTTTTATCTCGCTGGGCCCATACAGACGAAACCAATGCGGTAACGCGTTCTGTACACATTCGCCGTGACATGCTTTGCCAAGATATCCCCGAACCACCAACGGGTGTCAGCCTTAGTCTGCAAGACAAGAAAGGCGAATTAGCTGACATCTTAGCGGACCCGAAAACCACGCAACGCATGGCATTCAAGCACACAACAGAATTTGGTAGCTGCAGCGCCTGCCATAATGAAATTATCAACCCATTGGGTTTTGGTTTAGAAGATTACAACGCTGTGGGTGTAAAGCGTGCCTTTGATGCCAACGGCAATAGCATCGATGCCACAGGCGCGTTGTGGTCGCCCTTCCTACAACTGCAATTTTATGATGACCCAAATCGAGTGCGAGACGTCACCGAATTTGAAGGCGGAAAACAACTGGGTGAATTGTTGGCCCATGACCCGAAAATTTCTGGTTTAGCAAAATCCTGTCTTGCAAAACAAATGCTCAGCTATGTATCGGGCATTGATGCACGCGCGTATTCAGGCTCAGAACGTGAAAACGTCGTACAGCTGGGTAGCTCAGAAAAGAATGGCTATACCTGTGATGTGATGGACCTTGTAGATACGCTTTCTAATGAAAGTCCAAGGGCCATGTTAGAAAAAATCGGCACATTGGAATCCATTCGATTCCGCAAAGCCTGGTCTCGATAAGAAAGAAAAGAATTTAAGGTATTCAACATGACAACACGCGTTAAACATAAATTCGATCTGCAGCGTCGCAGCTTTCTTAAAACGGTAGCCGCAGCCGGTATTACGCCGCAATTGCTTGGAGCCTCCAGCTTAGTGGGTGGCATGATGTGGTCTCGCACCACAGAAGCAGCATCTGGCGCCAACAAGCACGTTTTGATCTGTGGCCATGGTGGCTCGATGGATTCGAAATGGCGTCCGAGTTCAAATTTAACCTTGCCTTCCATGTCGGCGCCCTATGAAGACGTCAAACGTGAAATGAACTTTATTGTGGGTGGCAGCATGAGTGGCGGTGGCCATGGCGTACCTTGGCACCGTTTTAACGACGGCAGCTGGAGTAGCGACAGCTTTGATGTCAACCTAGGCCGTACCATAGGTGAAAATTATCCGGTTAAATTTTTAAACCTAGGGGTCGACGCCAATGGCAGCATGTCACGTACCGCTGCGGGTTTCGTGCCGGTGATTAACGACCCGAAAACCGCTCTGTCACAGCTATTCGCCGGTGGTACTCCATCGGGTGGCAACACGGGCAGCAATGAACCCAATGGGCAACAACGTATTGTCGACGCCCATAAAGACGCTATGGATGCACTGAGGGGTAAACTGGGTTACCACGAAAAACATAAACTCGATAGCCACTTAACGGCCATCGAAGAGTTTGAAAAACGCATCGCGTCATCAAGCTCAAACAATGGTGGCGGTAGTTGCGATGCACCACCTTCGTTAGAGCATAATGGAACATTCGACGCGAAATGTGATATCCAAACAGAGATTGCCATCTTGGCACTAAAATGCGGTTTAACCCCTTCGGTTTCTCTTGCGTTTGGAAACGATCAGCATACCTATGTAGTAGAAGGCGGGCGCATTGCTCACGACTCTCATCACAACTATGCAGACACTTCCCGTTACGAAGCAGACCAAGCCTACATGTCACGCATGGTGGCGCGTGTGATTCGCCGAATGCGCGAAGAAGGACTGCTCAACAGCACCATCATTACCCATGTTACAGATATGGGCGATGCACGCTCCCACTCCAATAGCAACGTCGCACTCTTTATGGCAGGCGCAGGCATTCAGGGTGGACGCGTGACTACCGTCAGTTCAAGCGTAACTCAACGTGAGCTGTATCAAACGGCGGCGCTAATGCTGGGAGCGGACCAGCACCCGAACTTCAGAAGCTGGAATCGCAATGGCTTAAGCCAAGTATTAGCCTAAATATCAAAGCAAAAACCGCTAGTTTATCTAGCGGTTTTTGTTTGAAAACCATACCAAAACCTAATGATTCAATGCTTTTTGTAAAGCGTTAATGGCTCTATCGATTGACGCTAGAACTTTACCTTTAACACCCGGTATGGAATCTGCGTAGCTAGTATAGGAAGACGTTTTGGGCTTATGGCTTTGCGTCGGGTACCCCGGACGCCCCGCCCTTTTAACAATATTTATGACTGTAAACTCTTCGTCATCAAGCCATACTCCATGACATTGCTGACACGAATCTACCATCACTGTCGTACCTGGATAGAAAAATTGAAATAGCTTTACATTGCATTTAGGGCAATTTCGCTGTTGTGCTTGAGTTGCAGTTTCAGGAATATCAAGAAAATGCGTTGCGTCTTCATCCAGTAAAGACTCTAATTCACCCTTATCTAACCACATTCCTTTACACATTGGGCAGGTATCTAATTCAACACCCTTTTCGAAGGATGTGGTGGACTGCATCTCAATTGAATGACATTTAATACACTTCATACTACCAACTCCCCGTGGCTCCGCCACCACCACTTGATCCACCGCCAAAACCGCCGCCAAAACCGCCGAAAGACCCTCCTCGAAAACCTCCACGATTTGATCTATAACTCGCTTCAACGAGCGCTTTGAAAATCAGTAAAGCCAATAGAAGGCATATTATGCCAATGCCAATGAAAACATATCCCCAGCCTCTTTTACCCTGAAAAACAAGACTAAAACCTAAAAGAAGAAACGCGATACCCGCGACGGAATACCATACAACATAAATCGGAAATACAGGGCTCATACCCGCAAATTCCTCGATCAAGGCCGTGGTTCCATCTTTAATACCACTAGCGAAGTCACCTTCTTTGAAGCGAGGAATGATGTCTTCTTGCATAATGGCATGAACGGCAGAGTCTCGACGATGACCATAGTGTTCACCTAACTCAATGCGAGCCTTACGATCATTTTTCGACACTAAGAAAAGAACCCCATCATTTTTCGGGAGATTACCAACGCCATAGGCATTAAACATCCCTTTGGCAAAATCCTGAATACTGACACTTGAATCACCACCATATTGACTCATGGATTCAATCGTCACCACGATGATTTCAATCCCTGTTTCCTTTTCAACTTGAAGTAACCAACGTTCCAATTCCACTTCATCCTTTGCACTCAGGAACATTGCCTTGTCGGTAACATAGCCAGAATCGGGATATGGGTACGGTGCATAACTTTCTTTCTCTTCGGCGAATGCACTGGAGGAAACTGAAAGAAAAAATATCAGTGAGATTGCAATATTATAAAAAAACAATTTCATTGCTAACCTCGTTAATATCATTTTCTTGAATTGGAAAGTATTGAATCAACGACTGGGCTATTTTTTCAACGCCAATCGACAGCCCAGTGTAATATTGTCCACTTTTGAATAAGTCAATCATGTCATCACGAATGTCAGACCAATAGCTTTCATTTAAATGAGTATTAATTCCTTGATCACCATAGATCAGGAGTTCCTTATCTTTTTCTACAATAAGAATGAGAACGGCATTCCGGTTACTCGTTTTATCCATATTAAGTTTCTGGAATACCTTCTTCGCTTTGGACACGATGCCAAACCAAGCGCTTTTACAAAAAACAATCTTTATTTCTGCGCTAGTAAAGGTTTCCAGCAATGCAATCTTGTTCTGTAATTTTTCAATTTCATTATCCGTCAGCAGCATAAGACGTTATTCTCTAATTTGAACCAGCTTAACTAGATTTGTTCTGGTGCTATTTGGTTTTATGATTACAGCAATAGTCTCATAAAGGTCACGCATCCATCCAATGTTTATTGCATTCCAATTACTTTGGGGGCGAAAATATCCCATGAATATTGATCAAGAGTCCGGCATTTTCTTGGCTATCCATACTGACTGGTATGTTTTTTAACCAGTTACGTATTGATTTAAGCGCTAGGCGAAAGAGGGTAGTAGCCAATGTATTTCGGGCTCTATCGATCAATCTACGTTGGAAAGATAGAAAACCAGACACAAAAAAGCCGCTGGTAATCAGCGGCTTTGTTTATTACATCTGTTAACTCCGGCCCTTAAGCTACTTTGCATCTGGGCATTCTACAAATTTATAGCCTCGGCCCTCTTCGCTGTTAAGCTCGGTAACCGGTCCAAAGCCAAGCTCTACCGCATCTGCAACACTGCTACTGGCAATTTGATGCAGGTTAATTTCAAGGTTACCCGCCCCACAAACTGCCAATACCGCCCCGCCCGTATTTTGGCCGCAATGGGAAGACACCACATCAATACCCTTGTCTATCAGCACCTTAGCCGTTTGCTCGGTACTGATTCGACCTTCCTGACATTGAATGGCCACATTGCCTTTATAAACCAATTCATTACCATCGAGAATCACCGGCTCACTGGCCTCGCTACCACAACCGGCCAGTGCCATGGTGATCATGACCATCCAAAATCTGTTATTCATAACCGTCCTTGCTATTTTTAGCCTGCATACGACCATATATTATTTAGTCTTTCTATGCGTTTGAATAAATACTGAAAAGAGATTTACCTATATCCCTTATCGCTTGGTTGCGCTCATCAAATGACGCTGAGGTTTGAGTAATATAAATGGAAATGATGATTGGGGAAATTTGGTCAGACCAGACGATGGCATTAATATTTCGTGTTCCATATCCACCTGCTCCAGAGCGGTCTGCAATGCTCCAGCCATTCGGTAAAACCGAGCGAAGTAATCCCCCAGTCACTTGGTTTTTTATCATCCAACCCGTTAGTTGCTTTTGATTGCTTAGTGACAATACATCCCCGTATACAAGAGCCTTTAAGGTATTGACCATCGCCAAAGGCGTAGTGGTGTCTCTTAGATCACCTGGTTTTCCTTCATTTAAGTGGGGCTCATATCGATCGAGTCTTGTTATATCATCACCTATATTTTCTAAGAAGCGAGTCAGAGACGATGGACCACCTATGGTTTTCAGCACAATATTGGCAGCCGTATTATCGCTAGTAAGCATGGTTGCATCACACGCTTTATGCAGTGACACGCTGTTCCCCACCTCGTTTTTCATAACAGGTGAATAGTCTTGCAATAGGTTGTTCGTAACGGCAACTGTTTCGGTTAAATCTAAGACCCCATTCTCTGCATCCTGAAGAAGCTTGGCACACGCAAGGGTTTTAAACGTGCTAGCTAACGGAAAACGATCGCCGCCTCGATACTGCCAAACCTCACCAGTTGCCACTGCCAAAGTGGCCACCCCAATTTTTGCGCTACCGGTATCATCGTAGCCGGGTAAGGCACGCTCAATGGCCTGCACTTCATGTTCAAGTTTCGTCAGCTGTAATGCAAGATTACTCGCTACGGATGTATTCACGAAAAAGAACACCAAAGCGAGTGCGAAATACGGCGTTAAAGATTTCATATCGTCCAATTCATTCCAATCATTGAAGGGCATTGTACCTAGCTGATGACGTCAAAACTGCCCATTTATCAATTTTTGTGAACCCTACTGACACCATGCTGTCAGTAGGGTTGTTTTACACTGCACCCTATGATGAATGGTGATCACCGCCGATAAGGAGCAGCGACATGAGTCAACATCAAGATAGCATCAACATGGCAGTCTGGTTCGAAATTCCAGCCTCTAACTTTGAACGAGCGATGGCATTCTATAGCCATATACTCGATGTGGAGATCGTAGTGTATGAGGTTCCCGGTTTGAGACAGGGGTTACTGCCTCATGATAACAAAGAACTTGTTTCTGGCGCCATCGTCACAGGGGAGGCCTATCAACCCTCGATGGAAGGCAGCGTGATTTACCTTAATGGGGGCACCGATCTTGATACCATACTGTCGAAAGTGGAACTCGCCGGTGGTAAAGTGCTCATGCCGAAAACCCATTTGGGTGATGACATTGGCCACATCGCACAATTCATCGACTCAGAGGGCAATCGTATTGGCCTTCATTCTATGGGCTAATCTATTAACATCATGAGGAGTGATACGTGCGTCGAGCTGACCGGCTGTTTCAGATTGTGCAGTACCTGCGCAATCGCCGTTTAACTACCGCGAAATGGCTAGCGGAAAAGCTCGAAGTGTCCGAGCGCACCATCTATCGGGATATACAGGATCTAATGCTATCCGGCGTTCCCATCGACGGGGAAGCGGGCGTAGGCTATGTATTGCAGCGCGGGTTCGATATCCCCCCTCTCATGTTTAGCAAAGATGAGATAGAAGCACTGGTCATCGCTACTCGCATGGCAAAAGCTTGGACTGGGCAGAAGTTAGGTCGCTCCATGATCAGTGCTTTAGATAAGATTGAAGCGGTGATGCCTGAGCATCTAAAAACAGAACTGTCTAAGCCTCGACTCTATACACCAGAATACCTTCATAACGACAGTGCCGCGAAATTCCTAGACGAACTTCGTGAAGCTATTAATGGAAAATCCGTTATTCAAATGGCCTATGACGACCTAAAAAATAAACGCACTACACGCCATTTACGACCGCTTGGATTGTTCTTTTGGGGCAAAGTTTGGACGCTGGCCGCTTGGTGCGAACTAAGGCAAGACTACCGTACATTTCGAGTGGATCGCATCATATCCATTACGTTAACGGATTCGACTTTTGATGAGAATACTGGCGTATCCTTTCAAGACTTTTTAAATAAAAAATACGGTGGCAGCGATTGGCTGTAGCATGATACGCAACGCCATCCCCCCCCTTTTCTTAAATTTCTAGCGTCGTCCTGGTTCATGGGCTTCATAGCGTGGCAAATCGGCGTCTAAGTCATCCCAATTGGCCTTCGAAGTAATAAAGTTATGAGATATAGGACGTTCACTAATGTCACTGTCGAGTATGCCTAAACGAAGACGTATCTGTTCAGGTTTATCGGCATTCGAACTGTAAACCGGCGAAGCGCAAACCGAACAAAAGTGGCGTTTACGACCCGCAGCGGTTTCAAATGAGCCTAACGTGCTTTGGCCTTTCTTGATTTTGAAATCGTTAGACGCCACAAACCCATTCGTCGCATACGCGGTACCGCTACTCTTTCGACACTTTGAACAGTGGCAATGAATAATGGATTGAATGGGACCATGAATTTCTATTTCAACTTCACCACAAAGGCAACTACCTTGATACATATTCCCCCCAAGAGACAGAAGAGTGACTACGCCATAATATGAGATTTCTATCAAAACGCAATTCAGTGGTATAGAAACAAAAAACGGCGCCCTCATGCTGCACCGTTTTAAGAATTTGAACTTATTGTTTACTACCTATTGAACGGGTTTTGCTAATTGAATCGCTATTGCATCGTCCACTGTAAGAATTGCGCTCGTTCTTCATCCGTCATTTGAGTGATGTTACCCAAAGGCATATACCCTGTTTGAACGGCCGATTGAATACGTGGTTTATTCGCATTTAAGTGTTCAATCGTCTCTAGTAAAACCCCTCCTGGAGCTGCGTTGAAACCTGGTTGGGTAGGTACTGCCGCATGGCAACTGGCACAGCGTGCTTGCGATATGGTAAGAGCCGTTGCATCAGTGATGGTATTGGATGTGGTCGCCACTGGCTTCGGCAACATAAAGCCTATAATGGCAAATAACATGATGGCTCCAACGGCCAAAATCCAAGGACGGTGTTGCCCCTGATGCTTCAAGTTAAAGTAATGGCGTACAAATGCAGCGTTGAAACTGATTAACGCCAACACCAACCAGGCATACTCATGGCCATACGTCATGGGGTAATGATTGCTGATCATGATGAAAATCAGCGGCAAGGTGAAATAATTATTGTGAGTGGAGCGTAATTTTGCAAACGCCGCCGGTGCCGAATCTGGCTGTTGGCCTGCGTCTATTGCGCGCACCAATTCCCTTTGCGCTGGCATAATGCCGAAAAAAACATTGCCCGCCATGATGGTGCCGATTAACGCACCCACGTGTAAATAGGCCGCTCGATCACTAAACATTTCACCTAATGAATAGGCTGCCAACGTCAAACCGGCAAAAATAATCGCACCGAAGACTTTCGGGTAATGACGCAACGGACTCTTCACTAACACTTCATAGAAAATAAAGCCACCGATTAAAAAGCCAAGGCTAATACCAATCGCCTGCCATTGGGTTAACGCCATTTTGCTCGAATCAATAAGATATTGCTCTGCGCCCCAGTAATACATCACACTAAGTAATGCAAAACCGGTTAACCATGTGGTGTACGCTTCCCATTTGAACCAGTGCAGTTTCTGCGGCATTTTTTCTGGTTCTAGTGTGTATTTAGCCACTTCATAAATACCACCGCCGTGAATGGCCCACAAATCCCCTTTGATGCCTTTGTCTTTTTTCCATTGAGGCGGTTCGCGCAAGCTCAGGTCTAGCCATACAAAGTAGAATGACGCACCGATCCATGCAATACCTGCAATGACATGAAACCAGCGAAAAAACAGGTTAACCCAGTCGTAAATAAAAGCTTCCATTAGGCATCCCTTCTGTATTGGCATTGGCCGGCAATAAATGTATGAGATATGGCGCGATCATCACCGAGCATCATGAGACTAAACAAGCGTTCATCCAGTGTGCGACATTTGGATTGACGACGTGCCATAAGGTCGGTGCAACGATCATCAAGGATAATGAAATCTGCTTCTTTTCCCGCTTCGAAATTACCAATCAGGTGATCAAGCTGAAGTGTTTTTGCATTGCCAAGTGTGGCCATATAAAACGCGGCCTTTGCATCAAGGCTATGATTACGCAGCTGACACACCTTATAGGCTTCGCTCAATGTGCGTAACATGGAAAAACTGGTGCCCGCCCCCACATCGCTGGCCACACTCACTTGAGTGCTGCAAGACTGTGCTTTGGTCAAATCAAATAAGCCACTGCCTAAAAATAAGTTCGAGGTGGGACAGAACGAAATGCTCGACCCGGTGGCCGCAAGCCGCTGAAACTCGTCATCACTTAGATGCACACCGTGAGCAAAGACACTCTTCGGCCCTAGCAGGCCATAATGGTCGTAAACGTCCAAATAGTCTTTGCGATCAGGGAACAGAGACAGGGTAAAAGCAATTTCATCTTGGTTTTCACTTAGGTGAGTTTGCATATACACGCTTGGGTTGTTTTGTAACAGTTCACCGGCTTTTTGCAATTGCTCTGGGGTCGAGGTTATGGCAAACCGGGGGGTCACCGCATACAATTGGCGCCCTTTTTCATGCCACTGGTCTATTAATGCCTGTGATTCGTCGTAACTGCTTTGTGCATCGTCACACAGTGCCTCAGGTGCATTGCGATCCATCATCACTTTACCGCAAATCATTCGGGTATTGAGTGCGGTACTGGCTTCGAAAAACGCCTGCACAGAATCGGCGTGCTTAGTACCAAACACCAGTGCCGAGGTGGTTCCATTTTTCAGTAATTCATTTAAAAAGAATTGCGCCGTGCTACGCGCATGAGTTGGGTCTTCAAATTCTAGCTCTGCGGGAAACGTATAGTGGTTTAACCAATCCAATAGCTGTTCACCATAAGAGGCAATCACATCCACTTGAGGGTAGTGAATATGGGTATCGATAAACCCTGGCATCAACAACCGGCCGGAAAAATCCTGTACCTCGACGCTGCTTTCTAGCATCGCTAAGCCTGTCGCTGCATCGCCGACAGACACCACTAAACCGTCTTCAACGACCATTAAGCCATCTTCAATGTATTGTGCATCCCCGTCACCGATAAAATGCAAAATGGATGCGCGATAGGCGTGTTTCATTGGATTACTCGTCATGGTGTATGCCACCTACTTCAATGCGATTTCAATACGAACATCGTCATTGAAATCTTGTTCTTCTAAATTATTCCCTTCACCCGCGCGGTCCACCACCCAAAAATCGGTCACCTCATCTAGGGCGAGCAAAGGATGATGCCAACAATTAGCACGATAACTCACACCCGTTAGACTGGGTTGATCGCCTGCCACGAGAAACAGTTTCAGCGTATCAGGGTCAGGCGCGGTTTCCCCTTCGCACACCAATACAAGGTATGGGCGCTCACTGGTAGGCAAGAACGCTTGACTGCCCAGCGGATGTCTTTCCATCATGGTGATGGTCATAGGTAAGGTTCGCGGTTGTGCTCGAAAGAGATTAATAATGGCCTGTGGCGGCACACTGCCATCATGGCTGTGTAACAACTCCACCGAACTGAGCTTGTGATGACGCTCAGTCGTCCCTTCATTGATCATGATGGGCGAATCGCCTACCTGAATCACGTCTCCAAAGGGTGCAAATACTTCTGGCGTAAGTGGCTGTGGAGTCAACCTGTATTGACGCAATTGCGTGCCTGTCATTGTGGTGTTCCGTATACATTCATTTTTCAACTGCGCTCGTTTTCAAGGCCTGCTTATGATCCACGATAGGTGGAATAGCCATTGGCGCTAATTAACAGCGGAATATGGTAGTGCTCTTCAGGCGCTGTTAAACGAAACTCAATGGTCACACTGGGGTACAAGCAAACCTGATTCTGTGATTCAAAGTAGCCATCAGTGTCGAACAGCACCTTATAAATGCCGGCCAATCGTTCAGCATCTCCCATCCATTGAGTAATTCGTCCATCTTGGTCGGTCTTATCTTGAGCCACCTGAACGTAGTCAGTCCCCTCTTTTCGATAGAGGGTTACTAATACGTCTTTCGCAGGACGGCCCAAATTCACGTCGAGTATGTGGGTAGTAATGGCACTTTTCATAGGATTCCCTTTTGGGCCCGCAGGTTAGCGGCCCATTTTTTGTTTACCCAATCTTTCGATTTAACCTTTCAAATTGGCTCTCATTTAAGCCAAGCCGAATAACTTATTAATGCGCAACTCTGTAATCTTAGCCTGCTGCGCTGCTGCATTTACCAACTCAGCCTCACGGTCGTTTTGCAGACGGCCGTTCAGAATCTCAAGCATCTCGGCGGCGCTTTTCCCGGTGGCAAATACGATAAAGATAAAGCCGTTTTGCTGCTCATATTGAGCATTGCCGTCCGCTAATGCATGCAACACATCATCGCTGGCCTCGTTCACACCGCTTTGTTCGTTGGATGCCAATCCCTTAGTGTTCGCATACTTGGCACGCAAACTAGTGACATCACCGATCTTTGGATGGCCTTCGAACGCTTGCAGCCAGTCTGCTTCTTCGCACGCTTGCCAATGTCGCTGCGCTGCGCTCTGAACTTGCTCAACGGTTTCATAGGGGCGATGGCTCGTCATAGCCTCAATCCATTTGGTGGAGGTACAACAGGTCTCAAACGCCGCTTTTGCATCATCGCTGTTGAGCCCATTTAACGTATCGATAGATAAAGGCATGGACACAGTAGAAGCATTGCCCATGATTATTCTCCTTGCCCTATGACACTGGCAGAAGGATAACCAAACACCCGTAAACGGCTAATACCGCCATCAGGAAACATGTTTAACTTGATATGGGTGAACTCACGCTCTCCACTCAATACTTCTTCTTTATAAAAGTGCTCCGCATCTGCTGTGAGTTTCTGGCGAACAATCACATCTTCCCATTTCGCGTTTTCTTCTGGGTCCGAGCCGTCTTTCATGTTAATGGCTTGTAAAGAAAACGATTCAGGAAAGTTTCCCTTAAAGTGGGCGGTATCGACCACGACTTTTTTAATGGAACCCGTCGCGCCCATTTTCACGATAATCCAATCGCAAGGACGACCTCCCCGGCGGCGTTTGGTTTCCCAACCATCGCCCATGTCCTTGCCACGGTTCGGCATAATTAAGTTTTCCATGTTACTGAAAAACATGTCACTGCAAGCGAGGGGACGCCCACCGTTTTTTACATACACTAAATCCACTGGCTCATTTGGCAGGAACCAATTCCAATCAATCACTGGCTCGCCATACAAACGCAATCGAGCCACCCCCCCATCGGGATGAATGTTTAAACGCACATGGGTCACTACGTCTTGCTGGGGAATATCAAAAAAGTTATCGCTGTCGGGTTTGACTTCGGTCAACGGCAAAACATCGAACCATTGTGTGGCTTCATTGGGTGCGCCGGTTTCGCAACAGCCTTCAATACTCACTTTCTGTGGCGCGTTACCGGCAAAGAAACGCGTGCATACATTCACGCCGTGGATTTTACCTTTTGCACCCAATTTGATCACACACCAGTCAAAGCCCACCTCGCGCTTGCGACGAGACTCCCAGCCATCCATCCATTTACCACGGTCGGTGTACTTACCATCAATGAATACTGGTGCGTCTGGCTTGAGTAGGTTTTCCATTTCGGCAAAAAAATCATCGCTACAGGCCAATGTTTGTCCGCCAAGACGTGATGCTGCGAGATCGATCCAAGTTTTATATGGGTGATCGGTAGGTGAATGCATTGCTATGATCTCGATAATTCGTGTTTAAGTTGCTTCCAATCTACCCCTTGTTTAACGGCCCGCTTGCGAGCATCGTTCTGCGTAGAGGTAGTTATATTTTGTGCTGCTTCAGTTTGAGAAAGATGATCTTTCTGCTGATTTTTGTCGGTGTGCTGTAACAGTTGTGCTGTAATCGACACCGCCACTTCCATGGGTAATTTGCCAGGAATGCGAGTATCCCCAATAGGGCAGTGTAGCGTTGAAATTTTCTCTGCACTGAATGCTTTGTGTTGCAGGCGTAGCTGAAAACGTTGTGCCTTGGTATCGGAACCAATGCACCCCAAAAAGTCCAACGGGGTTTGACGTTTGAGCGCGGCTTCGACCAAGTCAAAATCCAACTGATGATTGTGAGTTAACACCAGCATCTGGCTGTTGCCAGGCAACTGAGACACAAGGCGAACAGGATCGTCACTCACGTCAATACGGACATTACTAGGCAGCTGTTGAACATCCGGAAACAAATCCGCTCGACTGTCTACCCAAGTCACTCGACCGGGCAACTGACCCAGTATGCTCACCAAAGCCTTGGCCACATGGCCCGCGCCAAACAAAACCACATTCATACCATGCTGAACGAAACACTCGAACAATACAGTGACTCGGCCACCACAGCACTGCCCTAGTTTTGCGCCTAAAGGAAAATGCTCCACCAAGGAATCGTTTTCTTGTTTTAGCAGTAATTGTCTTGCTTGGTCTGTAACCAAGTATTCAAGATGTCCGCCACCGAGCGTGTCGTAGGTGTGCTCTTGAGTGACAATCATCTTGCTGCCTTGATCTCTGGGCACGGAACCGGTTGCACCGATCACCGTCGCCATCACATAGGGTTCGCCCGCCTGCTCACAGGCATCAACCGCTTGATACCATCGAGTGAACTTCATAATCAGTCCCCTTTACCTTGTGAGTCAGATGCACTCATTGCCTGTTGGCGGCAGAACTGCACTGCGTTGTAGACACGCTCTGGCGTAGCTGGCGTGTCCAACGGCGGCTGCACTTTATGATCAGCTACGCAGCTCACCGCATCACGTAACGCTAACCAGACCGACATGCCAAGCATAAATGGGGGTTCGCCAACCGCCTTAGAATGATAGATGGTTGCCTCATCATTCGGACGTTCAAACAAGCGCGTGTTGAACACAGTAGGCATGTCCGCTGCAGTAGGAATTTTGTAGGTGGCGGGATTACTGGAGGCCAAGGCCCCTTGATCATTCCACACCAACTCTTCTGTTGTGAGCCAGCCCATGCCTTGTGCAAACGCACCTTCGATCTGACCAATATCAATGGCCGGGTTTAATGACTGACCCACGTCATGCAATATGTCGGTACGCAATACGTCGTATTCACCTGTGAGCGTATCAATTTCCACTTCGGAACACGCAGCACCTAACGCGTAGTAAAAGAACGGGCGTCCGTGAGCATTTTCGCGGTCATAATGAATCTTAGGGGTTTTGTAATAACCCGTGGACGATAGCGATACGCGATGCATGTATGCCTGTTGAATAAAATCCGGAAACGCTAACGCGATTTCATCATTATCGGTGACCATCACCACATGGTTGCGTTCGAATGTCACTTGATTGGCTTGCCATTGCTGTTGAGCAAACTCGACTAAACGCTGCTTCAATATTTCACAAGCGTTTTGCGCGGCCTTGCCATTTAAATCGGTACCAGACGAAGCAGCGGTTGGTGAGGTGTTCGGTACTTTCTCTGTATTGGTGCTGCTGACCATGACCGTATTCACGTCCACATCGAATTCGTTGGCCACAACCTGCGCAACCTTGGTAAACAGTCCCTGACCCATTTCAGTACCGCCATGATTCAAATGAATGCTGCCATCCGTATAGATGTGCACTAATGCACCAGCCTGATTCAAATGGGTCACCGTGAAAGAAATGCCAAACTTAACCGGTGTTAACGCCATGCCACGTTTTTTAAATCGATTCGTTTTGTTGAATTGATTAATGGCATCTCGGCGGCTTCGGTAATCACATTGATCTTCAAGATCCTTTAAGAGTTCTGCCATTGGGTAATGCTCAATGACTTGTCCGTAGTGAGTCACATCCCCTTCTTGGTATAAATTAGCGTAACGTACATCGAGTGCATCGCGGCCCACGTGGCGAGCGATGTCATCCACCATGTATTCCGCCACCACCATACCCTGTGGCCCACCAAATCCACGAAACGCGGTATTGGACACCGTATTGGTTTTACAGCGATGACCTACCACTTTGCAATCCTTCAAATTGTAGGCGTTGTCGCAATGAAACATGGCGCGATCGACAATGGCATCGGACAGATCAGGCGAGAACCCACACTTGGCGGCCAATTCAACATTAGCACCTTCTATGCGCCCTTCGTCATCAAAACCAATTGTATATTGGTTATAAAAATCGTGACGTTTTCCCGTGAGCACCATGTCGTCTTTTCTGGACAGACGAATTTTTACAGGTCGATGTGTTCTGTGTGCAACCACGGCAGCCATACAGGCCCAAGGCGCAGCCTGAGTTTCTTTTCCGCCAAAACCCCCGCCCATACGGCGCACTTCCACTTGAACTTGATTGATGGCCACACCTAGCACTTCACTGACCAGCTTTTGTACTTCAGTTGGATGCTGTGAAGAGGTATATACCTTCATACCATGATCTTCTGTGGGCACCACAAAGCTCACCTGACTTTCTAGATAAAAATGCTCTTGGCCTTTAACATAAAAATCGCCTTTGAGGGTGTGCTTCGCTTTCTGTAATGCCTTATCAGCGTCGCCCTTAGCGTGAGTATGGGTTGGCCTAACAAAAACGCGTTCTTTCAGCGCCGTTTGGACATCGAGTATGGGAGTTGACTCTTCATATTCAATCACGGCCTTAGCTGCGGCCCGCTGTGCAAGTTCGTGACTATTTGCGGCCACGGCAAAAATAGGTTGGCCCACATATTCAACGGTTTTTTCTGCCAATAGCGGGTCACCGGCGAACACTGGGCCAATGTCTGTTTCACCAGGAATATCATCAAACGTAATCACGTCAACGACGCCTTCGCTCGCCCAAACCTCGGTTAAATCCATTGACACAATATCACCATGAGCGATGGTGCTTTTGCCGATGGCCACATGCAATGTGTTTGGCCACTCTGGCATATCGTCCACATAGATGGCATCGCCGGTTACATGCTTAATAGCACTTTCATGCTTTAACGAGCCGCCGGTTTTTCCCTTGGCTGGGCGCTGACGCACTTGAGCCCACTTTTGCAGAGCTTCTACGGAATCGTGTTTCTGACTCATTAGATGCCCTCCTCAGTGTCGCCATTGAGCATAGCGATGAGCGCTATACCCGATTTAATCAATAGATTTTTAGCCATGTCCATTCGATACTGAGCGGAAGCGCGAACATCACTCATAGGGCTAAAAATGCTGTCCAACTCTGATGAGACAGTTTCGAACAGTGCTTCACTCACCACATTGTCGACTAGTTTGTCTTCAAGCGCATAGGCCCGTTGTGGCGTGGCGGCCATCCCGCCATAAGCAATGCGTGCAGTTTGAATAACTTGGTTATCATCCACATCAAAATAAAATGCACCCAGCACGGCAGAAATATCATCCTCTTTTCGCTTACTGATTTTGTATACGAAAAGGTGCTGATGCTCATTTAATGTTTCAAATTCAATTTGACGCAAATATTCATCAGTTTGTCGTTGCGTCTGCTTGTAACCCAAAAAGAAATCATCAAGGTTAATCCAACGATGACCTTTGAGTGAAGCCAATTCCAACTTAGCACCCAGTGCTAAAAAAACAGGGGGAGTATCACCGATGGGAGAAGCATTCGCGATATTCCCCCCTAAAGTGCCCATATTCCGAACTTGCTTTGCAGCAATCCGGTGAGTTAACTGAGCAATTGAAGGAAACTGTTTTTCAAACGTCTCTAACGCTTGGCTGTAGGTCACGCCTGCCCCTATCTTGATGGTGCGAGCCTCTTCCGAAACGGTGTGAAGCTCACTCACACCGCTTAACAAAATGATGTTGCCGAAGGGCTTTAGGGCTTGAGTTAAATCTAATGCGAGGTCAGTCCCCCCGGCCCATAAAGTAGTATTGGGTAAGTCACTGAGGAGCTGCTTTAACGTATCTTCGTCTTTCGGTAAATACACAGCCCGCTCACCCTGCTCTGTGGCTTCAGCAAGTAATGGGGCAGTGGAGATTTGATTAACCGGATCAAATACTTTGGCCTCAGCCATCACGGGCGCACATGAAGCCTTATCTGCTTTGTGATCATTTAGAGAGAGGGCAGCATCCACTATCGGGCGGTATCCAGTGCATCGACACAGGTTTCCGGACAAAGCTTCGAGAGCAGAGTCTTTTAGGATCAATTCGTTTTGGTGATACAAGGCTGCCAGTGACATCACAATGCCGGGAGTACAAAAGCCACATTGCGAGCCATGATGCTCCACCATTGCCTGCTGCACAGGATGTAAAGATTCCCCTTGAATTAGTGATTTTGAGGTTAATCCTTCGATTGTGACGAGATGATGGCCATGAACCATGGGCAACAACAGTAAACAGGCATTCACCGCTTCAAACACCACCTGCTCGCCGCTCCTCTTACCGAGGAGCACAGTACAAGCCCCACAGTCACCACTGCCACACCCTTCCTTTGTACCTTGAAGATGCTTGCGTGTTCTGAGGTAGTCGAGCATGGTGATATGAGGGCTCACAGCCTGCTCTGTCACTCTCTCGCCATTCAGTTCAAATTCAATCACGCCTCTGTCCTAAGCTGCTCTACTGTTTAAAAGTTGGGCCATTACGCCATTAACTGACCAATTGGTCAAGTTATTGATCTACTGATTTAGAAGTTTTCATTCAATTACGATGCCCATTTCCACCATTGCGGCCAAACTGTCCGAACTGCCCCAAAAATACGCACAAAGGCTTTGACCAAGACGGCCAATTTGCACCACGAGTGCACACTTTATTTTAGTCCAAAAACGCCTTCGCACTTTTACTAACCAAATGATTAGATTTAATGACTTTATAGAATCAAACTCATAGACCATGTTTGACTAATTAGTTAATTAATTTAGTATTAGCGAACCCAATTTACGAGGGGTTCACATACGTTTGAACCCGAACTATATTCATAACAACACAACAGGTGTCTTTGGGAGCAACCATGAAAAAAACCTTAGCAACCCTAGCCGCAGCAGCGACCCTAACCCTGCCCGTTCAGGCAGAACAATTTTGGGCAGATAACAGCGTTTCTGTTCTTAACGGCTCAAGCTATGTTGAACCATTTGCAGGTGGCGGTCTCGACCCTGAAAATGAAATCGGTTACACCACTTTGACCCTAGAACACGTTTCTGGTCACAGCTGGGGCGGCCTGTTCTACTTTGTAGATCATCATAGTGGCGACGGCTTCACTGACACTTATATGGAGTTCAGCCCTTCTTTCTCTCTAATGAAAACTGAAGGCATGGTGAGCTCAGTGAATCTAGCGTACACAATGGAATCGATGGCCAACCTAGGTACAAACCACCTATTCGGTATCGGCGCAGACCTTAAAGTACCAGGTCTAGATTTCTTCAACGCAACTGTTTACTCAGCTAAAAACGACGGCGGTGATGACGACACTCAGCTAACTCTTGTGTACGGCTACTCTAACGGCAACCTAATCATCGATGGCTTCATGGATTACTCTTTCGGTGCAGATGTTGCTGAAGACCAAATGAACTTCACTCCACAGATCACGTATAACGTTGGTCCTGCTTTGGGCTTAAAGAACAAGGTAAAAGTTGGTGTTGAATACTCATACTGGACTGGTAAGTACGGCGTAAAAGACGCTGATCAAAACGCGGTTAGCCTGCTGATTAAAGCCCACCTATAAGGGTTTAGATCAATAAAAGTACAAAAAGAAAGAGCCCGCGGGCTCTTTCTTTTTGTTCAAAAGGTAAACTGGTATATAATCCGCCAAACACGTTCGACACCGGGATGGATTGTGAGCAGTTCTGATAAGCAAAAAACCGGCAACATTCGTAACCGCAACAACCTGATAATTTTACAGGCTGCGCAAGACGAATTTGTTCTTCATGGATACAAGGGCACCAGTATGCAGTCCATTGCAGACCGCGCTGGCTTACCCAAAGCGAACATCCATTACTACTTTAAAAACAAAGCCAACCTTTATCGTGCCGTGTTAGAAAACATTCTAACCACTTGGAACCAAGTGCTCGCCGATATGAATGAAGACAGCGATCCTGCTGACGTGTTACGAAAATTCATTCGTTCTAAAATGCAGCTTTCATACACCAACCCCAATGGTTCAAAAATCTTTGCCATGGAAATCATTCAAGGTGCTCCCCACTTAAAGGAGTACATCAGCAAAGATATGAGAGCATGGGTTAAAGAAAAAGCCACCGTTATCGAAAGCTGGATTAACCAAGGTAAGATGCGCGCGGTCGATCCGACCCATTTGATTTTTATGATTTGGGCTACGACACAGCACTATGCGGATTTCAATACACAGGTTTTAGAAATCACCAATCGCCGTGAATACGACGATGAAGAAATCGAACGCATCACTGGATTCCTAACCGATATTATTTTGACAGGGTTGGGGCTATCTCCCCAATAAAGAAAGCCTGACAGGTCGCTTTGCTACGAAAGGCGACCGCCCGCCGAATTTAGAGCTAGCTCGATCAATCGACGTGTATTTTGTTCGTTCCTCCTATACTTATCATGTAAATTACTCACACTTAAAATTGACCATATGGTCAATATGATAAATACTGAGCCCAATACTCATTCGACCGTTTTCGACGAGACAGGCCATGGATAAAAAAGATCAATCTCAATCCGACTTTCTGAAAAGCTATCCCAGAGACATGGTCGGCTATGGCGCCAAACCAGTAGAGGCTGCCTGGCCCAACCAATCCCGCATCGCGGTTCAATTTGTGATTAATTATGAAGAAGGTGGTGAAAACTGCGTACTTCATGGGGATAAAGCATCCGAAGCGTTTCTCTCAGAGATTGTTGGGGCACAACCATTAGAAGGTGTGCGCCACATGAATATGGAGTCCATTTACGAATACGGAAGTCGTGCTGGCTTCTGGCGTTTGCATCGCTTGTTTACCGATCGCCAGTTACCTGTGACCGTATTTGCCGTTGCCACAGCTTTAGAAAAGAACCCAGAAGCGGTCGAAGCCATGGTGGAGGCGGACTGGGATATCGCCAGCCACGGCCTAAAATGGATTGACTACCAATACGTGCCAGAAGATATTGAGCGTGCGCATATGGAGCAAGCCATTGATATCCATACTCGCACAACAGGAAACCGTCCGGTTGGATGGTATACCGGTCGCAATAGCCCGAACACAAGAAAATTGGTTCATGAAGCAGGCGGATTTTTGTATGACGCAGACGCCTATGCTGATGATATTCCCTATTGGGCTCACGATTTTGATCGCCATCTCATCGTTCCGTACACGTTAGATGCCAATGACATGCGCTTTGCAACGGCACAAGGGTTTAACTCTGGCGAGCAATTCTTCCAGTATCTCAAAGACAGTTTTGATATCTTGTACGCGGAAGGGGGGCGCATGATGAGCATTGGCCTACATTGCCGATTAGTCGGACGACCAGGTCGTGCTGCCGCTCTAGCTCGCTTCTTGGATTATGTTATGGAGTTTAACGACGCATGGGTGTGCCGCCGTAGCGACATTGCCGAGCACTGGCACCAATGTCATCCTTGGCAACCTCGCTAAAGGCATTAATCAGAACCTTGCAGGTCTGCAATGAAGTCGATTTGCTCCTGCAAATAATTTTGAAAAAATGCGTGCTGATCTGAATTTAAACTAGCATTGAGTTTTGTCATCATCGATGCAAGGCGCTGTCGGTTGCGCTGTACCTTGCTTTGATACTCTTCCGTTCTAAATTGCTCGGGTTCAATCAGCA
>Ga0181591_10000573_pt1 | contig 29907 bp, 10 predicted proteins | sample 071ome_33_FD_133757 | JGI IMG/M metagenome (GOLD analysis project Ga0181591, IMG submission 133757) | Coastal salt marsh microbial communities from the Groves Creek Marsh, Skidaway Island, Georgia - 071412AT metaG (megahit assembly) | ecosystem: Environmental > Aquatic > Marine > Intertidal...
CAAAGAATATTTTATTAGTTTCTGTTTTTCTAAAAAACACACAAGTAGCCCAATAAAAATCTACACTTGTATCAGATATATAATCAAACTCAGAGTAATCTCTAAAATTTGCAAGATCGTATCCTGTTTTGTATATTAAAAAATCTTGATTTTGTTCAAACGCTTTTACTAAAACATCGTTGACTACAATATAATCAGTGTCTAGTAAAAGTGTTTCTTCATACGGCGTAAGATCGTAAGACAGTGTTCTGCTATCATTTTTAAATTCTAGTTGTCGGCCTGAAAGAGTTCCGTCCTGATAACGTTTATGTGTATAGTTAGTAGTCCAATCTAACTCAATAATATGATCAAATACATTTTCATAATCAGGAAATGCTGTTTTTAAATAGTCAACAGAATCTGTTGCTACAGTTGTAGGCAAATCCATGTATTTTTTAATTTGTAATGCTAGATAATATGCTTGTTTAATATAATCAACTTGACTATTATTCCTAGCATATACTAATACACCTTTGCTCATAGTTCAACTAAACCCTCAACTGATCTATTCTTTTTAATATTTTCATATTCAGTCAAGTATTTGTTGGACGCTATTGCATATACACTTAATATTTCTTGAAGGAACTCTTCTAAAGGATCAATTTCGATCGGTTGCTGGTTATCGTCAATTAATACAACTGTTTCCTGCTCTAAGGCTAATAAACTTTGACAAAAACTTATTAACTGCTGTGTAACAGAAAACTGGCCACCTTTAAAATAGTGCACTGCTTCTTGTTGAAATTGTTCGTGTAACAATCTTTTTTGATTGTTAAGTGTAATACTGTAGTTAGAAAAATCTAATGCTTTCTCGAGACGTTCGTCCATAAGGTACTCCTATAATAAACTACGTATATTATATATGCTAAAAAGGCATTTGTCAAGGAAAGATAAGGCTTATAGTGTGCTTGTGTTAGCAGAGGTTGGTGCAGGTATACTCACGTAACTTCCTGAAGCACGTAAATAACTTACAGTACTTGTTGTAGTGCCTGTTACATTTTCATCTACCGGTGGATATGGAGGGCTTCCTGCTATTTCGTCTGCAGGGTCATCGTCTCGAAAATATACACGTATGTCAACTGTTGTAGCGGTTGCTGCCCGGCCGTCTACCCAATAATCGTTTTCTGCATATACTCCGCTTCCTGCTTTACTATAAAGGCGCTGCCAACCGGTATTTAAATCATAAAATCCTACATTGCTGCCTGTACCGGATCCTAAAGAAGAAACAGTTTGTGTATAATTCATTTTGATTGTGCCCATTGCTGTAAACATCGAGGACCAGTTTGTTGCTTTAGAATTTGTGCCGCCTGAGAGACTTGCACTGGTTCTAAGTTCTCCGCCGGTATTAAAAAAGTGGCGTCTTGCATCACTGCTCGGCCAAGTAAATCTTACAACGTGTGAATGTACACCATTCCAATTGCTCATTGCACTTGTTCGAGCAACTGCAGGTGTAGTTTCTGAGCCAGCAACAACAAGTTTATCGGCAATAATATCAGCCATTAATGCTTCAAAATCGGTATATCCTTTTGCAGTGCCGTCTGGATTGTCTGATGTGTCTTCTCCAATAACATTGCCAACTGCAATAGAAGCAATAGCAGTAGGTGTGCTTCCAGTCTGGTGTCCCCTGGCATTTACCATATCATTGTACAGTGTTTGCATATCTGATGCTTGAACTGTGGCTGTTACTGCTACTTGGGCACTAGTTACTGTTTGACCGTAACCGCTTGTACTTGAGCCGTTGCCGAGTATAGTTTCAATGTCAGATTGTAGGTTATTATACCTTAGTGCTGTGATAGTATCACCGACGGCCATAAACGTTTCCTAATAAAATACTTATATATTTATCTTTGCAGAAAGCAAGAAAAATTAATTAGATTAGATAGTAGTTGCGTTGCTAAATGCTGGTGTTCTATCTACAAGAGACACGTTTACACCCGAAGCAATCTTGTACTGACAAGTACTTAAAAGAACACCGTCAACATTTTCGTCTACTGGAGGATAACTTGGATTATCTATATCTGGTGCTGTAGGATCTAGATCTTGAAAACTTGCTCTTAGTTGTACTTTTGTAGCCGTTGGTCGACGTGCTTCAACTTTGTACAAGTTTTCAGAATATATGCCTGATCCAGATTTTGTAAAAATTGTTGCCCAGGATGAACCTAGATCATAAAAGCCGGTGCCGCTATCTGCCCCAGTTCCTGTAGAAGTTGTATTTGCATAGTTAAGTTTTATAATGCCCATGTTTGACAACATGGTTTTCCAATTTGTTGTTTTAGAACCAGAGCCGCCGGTAATGCCTGCTTGAAGGCGTAACTCGCCGCCCGCATTAAAAAAATGTCTTATAGTATCTGTGTCTGTAAAATTAATATCAATTGTGTGTGTAAGTGTAGTATTCCACGGAGTGCTTCTTTGAGAAGTTATTCCAGTAGAAGTTGTGGACTGACTTTCAGCCATATCAAACCTATTAGTTTCAATGTCCGTCATTAAACTTTCAAAATCAGCAAATCCTGTAGGTTCAACCGAGCCCGATTCTTCGATTATATCACCTTCTGCAACTTGAGCAATGACACTAGGAACTGATCCGGTTTGATGAATTCTTGCTTTAGACATATCAGTGTAGAGTGCATTCAAATCATCTGCTTCGATAATTTTTTCAACATTAACCTGGCTACTTGTTAGTGTTTGTCCGTATCCAAAGTCGCCGGAACCTAACCCCATAACTGTTTCAATTCTGCCTTGTATAAGATTGTATCGTGCTGCTGTAATTATATCGCCGACGGCCATTTTTTGTCCTTTATACCTTTAAGATGCATTCTACTAGTTTTTCGTCTGCATCGTTGTTAGTTTCGAGTGCAACTCCAACTAGTCCAGAAGAAGCAATAGTGCTTCCTACTCCTGCTTCACCAATATATACTGGCTGACCTTTTGAAATTGGTCCTAGTACTCTTACAGGAACTCTGCCTTTTAGTGCTATTGCTTGTCCTTTTGCTTCTGCGTTCATTAAGTAAGCAGGATTTTCAGATATTACTCCAACAACTACTTCACCTAATTTTGCTGCTCTTGCTTCTTTTTCGCCTCCAATTGAAATTATAGTTCCTACTGGATATTCTGCGTCCGTTTCGTATATTTCTGCTAAGTCAGCAAATTTTGCACTAAGTGCTACACCAATAAATTCGTTCGCTGTAATGTCACCGCTACTGTCTCGTAGTGCAACAGTGTTATTTACCGCACCCAAACTTGGCTGGTATAAAACACTGGCTAAGGTAAGTTGTTCTGCTACTGTTGCTGTGCCGTCAAAAGTATCAGCATAGGCTGTTCTAAACTTTATACTTGATGTGCCTAAATCAAAAGTGCTGTCTGATGCTGGTTGCATTCCTGTTGCTGTAATACTTAAACTATGTAGATTAACACCACTGCCGTTATTTGCTTTAAATTTAATTAAATTAGAATTGCCTACTTCATTTGCTATTACTGCTTGATTGTCGTTTTCGATATATATTTTTAAATCTTCAGAATTACCAATAGATATGCCAGCATCAACGAACGATACTAGACTAGTAAATGACGGATCGGATGATGTAATATAATCGGCAGCATCAATACCTCCAAGTTTTGTAGCGTTAGAGGCTGTACCCCAATATAAAAATCCTCCAGATGTAATGCCGTTAGCGTCAGTGTTAACCATTGTAACACCTTTCTTGACTAGACTAAAACCTGGAATGGCTGAAGCAACACTTAATGTAAATTCTTCATCAGAAATAATAATAACAACTACATCGTCAATAATACCTTTAATAATTGTTCTAGTGTTGTCATCAATATCAGTAACAGATGCACTCTGCATCTGTGTTACGCCTGCGCCTGGTGCAGATTGGGGACCGACTAAAGTGAAATCTGTACCATTAAACGCAAATAACTGTTGATTAGTTGTATTCCACCAAAAATCGCCTTCTGAAAGTCCGCTTGGCTGTGTAGGACTTACTTCTGCGCCGCCTGTTGTGCGGAATTGACTACCATCATAAAATTTTAATTTGCTGTTTGCACTGTCGAACCATAACTGCCCTGACAGCGGTCTTGGTGGTTGTGTTGCTCCGGAAAAGTTTTCTAGCAGAAACAGGAAGTTTTCGTTTTGGATTTCTCCGTATCCTGCGTAGTTTTTACCTATAAACTTAAGATCGGTAGTTTGGTCAATTGTACCATCTTCGACCGAAGTTAATAAGGTATTATTGTATCTATCAATTTGATATGCCATTTTAGTCTAACCCCTGAAATACATTAATAGTATTTATCTTCATACACTTGTTCCTAAGTCGCTAGTATACTGCCATACATTTGAACTGTTTACTGTAAATCTCAATCTACCTCTAGTTGCTGCAAGTGTTCCTGTTCCTGATACAGAATCAAAATCAACATCTTGTAATACAGATTCAGTGCCAGTATTTGTTGCATTTCTTACAGGAACAAAAGATTTATTTGTAGCACCTGCTACATCTATGCCAGTAACTTCTACAACATACGACACAGTATGTATAGTAGCAGTAGTGCCTATTTCTTTTTGGCTTGCAGGATACAATTCATCTATAACTGTTGCTATTTGTGTTGTATTAAGTCCGGTTATATCTAAACTAAAAACAACTGGCTCACTATCTATTTGTGTATCTACATAATTTTTTGTTGCAACATCTTGTGCCGAAGCCGGATCTGCAACACCTTGAATTTTTTGATTATTGATAGTGATTGGTCCTGCACTATCAATAATGAGTGCGTCAGTAGTGGTAATTTGCGAGTCATTTAAATTTATATCGTCTACTTGTAATTCTGTAACAAGGCCAAAATTTGTTAAACTGGAATTTACAACTGTAGCCCCTAAAGTTGTATTATTTAAAACATCGGTACCGTTTATTAAATAACTTTTTCCGCTTGCAATATTTAAATTTTCAGTACTTGACCAACTAGTGTTTGCATGTTGATACAACAAACTAATATCGTCTGCATCATTTTTAACTATTATTCCGGCGCCGTCAACTTGAAGTTTTGTTAATACAGTGCCATCTGAAGTAATTGCAAGTTCTAAATTTTTATCTTCAGTTCTAAGTGTTGTAACATCAATATAAGTTGCATCACCTTCTACAGTTAGATCTCCAGTAATTCTGCAATCACCAGTAACATCTAAATTATAACTAGGATTGCCTTGAAATATACCCACCCTTTGATCTGCTGCTTTTACTGTTATTGCATCTGTAATCAAAGAGCCTGCGCCTGAACTTCTTACTCTAATTTTATAATCGTGATCTAAAAGTTGGTTTTCTACAACTACAGTAGATCCAACAATTTTCTGTATGTTGTTCTGGCTTAATCCAATTGTTATACCGTTTGAGTTTTGGACTGTTAAAGATCCTACTGTAGTTCCGTCTTCGTCTGCAGGTAAAAATTGACTTGCGTTTTTAACAACGCCTGCATCTGTAATTAAACTTGTAGAATATTTAGAAGTGCCGTAAAATTGAAATCCTGTTTCATCTACTAAATTAATTCCCTTTTTAATTTCGCCTGGTATTTCACCGATTTCATCTGCTTCCGATGGCGTAAATGTTAAGTTACTTATAACTGCAACTAATTGAGCACCTATCCATAATTTTAGTACCCTTCTAGTACGACTTTGGGTGTCAAGAATGTCCGCAACTTCAAATCCTGATTTTCCTTGTTGCGCAGTATAAATGGGTCCTGCTAGTTCTAATTCAGACCCGTCAAAGAAATATAATTGATTTGTAAGATTATTCAGCCATAAATCTCCTGCAACCATTTGAGGTTGCGAAGGTTGCACAAAAGGAGAACCTGCTACTATAAATTCTTCACCATTATAGATTTTTAATCTACTTTCAGAAGTATCATACCATAATTGACCTGTAATAGGAGATCCAGGTGCAACTGTGTTACTGAAGTTTTCTAATAGTTTTATAAAATTTTCATTTAAAAATTCCCCAAACCCTGAATAGTTTCTACCTATTAAAGTTAAGTTTGTAGAATCTGTGTCAACAAATCCGTCAATTAAATCTACTAGTAGACTTCCGTCTGTTTTGTTTAGTTTGTAACTCATCAAACTTCTCCGTGATAAATTATGTAATTTACAGCAAGAAACGGATTCATAACATTAACTGCATCTCCTAGCGTAGGATTTAAAACGCCTCCGCTTGTTGACAGTGCTTGCCCAACACCTGTTCCTGTAGGAGCATCGTACACAATTGATTCTGGATCTGAAGTAGGACCTTTTGTTAAATCGCTAATTGCATAAAACTGATCTCCATTGTCTGCCCTCATATCATGTTCATGATCAGGCAAATTATCAATACCTATACTAACATCTTCTGCGCCGCCTGCATTACCTAGTTCACTAGCACCAAGACCAGTTACTCTATCAGCAGCAGTGCCTCCCATGTTATCAAGACCTAGTGCAAATCTACCTCTAAAATCTGGAAGTGCAAAGTATTCTGTGCCGCCGTCTGAAATGCCTGATGCGTCTTTAAAGTTAAACCCAATTACTTCAAATAGTGTTGGATATAACACTTGTAATACTTCTCTACCGTCACATAATAGCCAACCTTCTGGTATAACTGTTCCTCCAAACGGTAAAATAATTCCTGGAGGGTTAGTAGGAACACTAGACAATAATGCTCGTCTACTGACTTTATATAATCCTGTTGTGCCTGTAGTTCTATTGATTAATATTTCGTCATCACCTTCAGTAGAACCAAGACTTGGCTTGGTTGCTATAAAACTATTGCTAATAGATGTGCTAAATGTTTTTGTTGTTCCGCCTGTTTGTCCATCAAATGTAAATTCAGGCGCAGAAACATCTCCTGACATTCTAAAAGTTGTCTTACTGGCTAGTTTATCGGTGCTAGTTGATTTACCTGTAATCGTTCCAGTAATATCTCCTACTAGATTCCCAAAAAATGTATTTGCATAAACGGCTTGCCATCTAATTAATTCAGTTCCTAAAATGCGCTGATTATTTAAATCAGGAGTTAAATTTTTAACTTGAGTTCCGCCTTCTATTGTTACATTGCCGCCTATATTCAAGTTTTTTGCAATGCCGACGCCGCCTTTAATAACTACTGCGCCGCTACTAAATGTATCGGATTGTGTTGCGCCGTCGACTAATAAATTGCTATCTGTTTGAATATTTCCTATTACATCAAGTGCCTGGTCGGGAGCACCGTTGTTTATACCTACATTTGGGCCGTCTAAGGTAAGAACATTCTTTGTTACGCCGCCATCATTTGTTCTAATATTAATTTGTGCGCCGCTTGTGTTGTGTGTAATAACTCCGGCTTCGCCTTCTACTCCAATAGATAACTGTGATGCAGTACCTAACTGCAAACCAGTATTATTTTTTATTCTAATAGGAAAATTTGTTATACTTGTTTGATCTGTTCTTAAAAAGTTAGATGAAGGAACTGTAGTGTTTCCTACTACAAGTGCTTCTGCTTTTTCTGATGTACCGTTAAATTTTGCAACTCCAGCACCTGTAATATCTCTTGTTGTTAAATTTATACCAGGTTTAAGACTAGCAAAACCTGATATAGCAACTTTAGGTGTAAACGTAGATGTAGAAATAATTGCTACAGGTTGTGCTTCAACTTCAATAACTAAAACACTATAATCTGTATTGTCTGTTCCAGTTAATTGTATAGGTCGTGCGCCAGTGTTTAGACCATCTGAAAAACTAGGACCTACTAATACCCAACCAGAACCTGAATACAAATATAGTTGCTGGTTATCAGTATCAACCCATAAGTCACCTGTTACTGAATTATTAACATCTGGTTCTGCTATTGCTTTTTTTAGGCCGCCTGCTGCTGCCCAAGCGGTACCATCATAAACTTTAAGTTGATTTACACCAGGACTACTATCATACCAAAGTTGTCCTTCAACAGGATTTTCTGGCTCTGAGGTGTTAGCAAAATTTTCTAATAAGTGTAGGAAATTTTCAGCAATACTAGTACCATATGCAGTACTGTTTCTTCCTGGAAGATCAACACTTGTCTCCTGGTTAATAGTATTGTCGTCTACTATTATGCTACCTTTGTTTGCTTGATCTGTAAAATTAACTTCGTATGCCATTTATATCTCCTGTTATACCCCTGACAAACTTTGCACTCTTACAGTGTAATCAATTTGTATTAATCTATTCAAGGATTTTTGAACAGGGTGGAAAATTACGTGTGTAAGTAAACGGCCTGAACCCGATGCTGAATAACTTCTTAAACCTAATTCATCAAAAACATAAGCACTGTCTGCATCGCTTGCTGTATCGAACGCTTGCTGTCCACTTGGTTCTCCGTAATCTAACAAACAAGTTACAAGTATATCTGTATAATTTGTTCCGCTTACGTGCCTTGTTTCTATTTTATTTCTAACAGGATCAATGTTGTTTACACTTCTGTCATCTACAACTTTTGTAAATGTCTGATTGTATAAACTAGCGTTAGTACCTGTACTATTAGGAGTAAGATATGTAATTATTCCTGTAGGATCAACAGACGTGCCGCCATTTCCAAAACTCATTTCGTAAATCCAGCCTTCGCCTGCATTTGCAAGACTTTCAGCAAGAGATATACTCATGTTTTCGTAATGAATTGCATTGCGTTTGTTAATTATAACTTCTTTAGACACTGGGTCATGTATTTTTATATGACCTTGTACTAAAATACCTTGATTTTCTTGAATATTATCCATTTTTTAATCTCTCACTGTGTATTTATTCAGGCAAGTCAACTGTTGCTCCGCGCAGGAATCTGCCAATGTTATTTTCAACATTACTTAGCGATTCTCCTAGAGGTGTCCAAATCTTTCCTTGTTTTCTTACAACAATTACTTTTTGATTTTCTTCCGGAGTTGCTAGTAAAGTTAATGTGTTTCCTTCTAATGAAAATTCTGCTGGCTGAATTACGTCTCCTTCTGGAGAATCTTGATCAATTGTTAAATCAAATACTGCAAGAGACTCTTTTCTAAGACGCTTGCCAGCAGCAAACACTTCAAAATCATTAATACTTTCTGGTGTAAAATCTAGTTGGAAAGTATTAGTGTTTCCGTCTGCTTCAAATACTGTAGAAATCATTTCATCTTTATAAGGTATATTTTCACTTATACTTTGATTTTCTACTTTTGTGCCCGAAGGATGAACTGTAGGTACTCCTGTTCCTAATGTGCCTCGACGTATTTGTCGTAATGTATTACCTTCTTTAATAAAATACTCTATTCGTTCTCCATTAACAAATAAAACTCCTGGAACATTATCTTGCTTGCTAGGAACTGGAAGTTCTGAAGCGTCACTAATTTCAATCCTAAGATCATACCAGTTTAAATCTTGCGCTAATTCAAACAGCACATTGTCGTTAAGACGTTTATAATGTGTACGATTTAGTATGTCTTTAAACTGTCTAAAACCGAAACTATCTTTTGAAACAAACGGATTACTAAAATGTATGATTTCTAAAACATCGTCCTCTGCAACGTTTTTAATTTTCAAATAACGATTATCTTCTAATACTATATAATCAACGCTAGGAGTTAATTGAACACCGTTTTTAGTTACCCAAACATATTGAGCATCTATAGCAGGCTTGCGCAACTTGATCAACCCTGTTGTAAGTGAATGGTACTCTTGATATTCTTCAGTACCGACTTGCAAAGTTGTTCTTTCAACAACATCATAATTAACACGCTCTATTTCTTGTATATCATGATTGCTAAACTGTGTAATCTGTATTTCAGAATCTAAAGGAGGCGTACTTACAAATGTTACCTGGTTGTTCTCAAAAGTATATTCTCCATCATCAATAACAAACACTTCTAATACATCACCTGTTGTTCCTACACCAGAGAATAGAGTTATACTTGTATTAAAAATATCCCATCTATAATCAACAGTTTCTTCTAACTTAGTGCCATTCAAATATGCTTCGATTTGATTAGGTAGAAGAGATACGTTAGGCTGTTGATACAATCTAAGTTGATATTCCCTAACTGCGGTAACAGCAAATTTTTGATTGTATCCTGCATTTAGTATCTGACCGTCAACTTGAACAACTATCTTATGTGAAAGAGGCAATTGATTAAACGGTGCTTGAGATAATTCAAATGTTGACGTTGATCCATCTCCTACTAAGAAATCTTTCTTCACTTGACTAAAGTTTGTTTCTTCAGTATAGAAAATGCCGTAGAAAATTTGTGCGTCAGCCTCAACTGCTTCTGGGAATCTAATTGCAACTTTCCTTCCAGTTTGTACAAGTTGTATTTCTGAAGGGACTCCGTTGACATTTACAAAACTACTTAAATTGTCTCTCCATTCTACAGTAGTAACAAACTCATTAGTATTTCCATCTGCAATTACTGTATCTATAACAAGTATGTTTTCTGCTGCAACTCCAAGTGTTAATATATGTAGTTCATTATTGATTGCAGGAGCAGTGTTAAGAGTTAGCGTTCCTGCGGAATAGTTAACTACATAATCATCTTGAGATATCTCTTGATTATTAATTCTTACATAAATTGCATCGCTAGAGTTTGGAATAACTCCTAGATCAAACACTGTTTGTACTCCGTCAGTGATATATGCTTGACTAAAGATTGCGCTGCCTCCTGCACTGTCTCTTTGATATACTCTAATATCCAAAGTGTCTACAATCTGTCCAGGGACTAATTCTTCGGGGCCTTTTGAAGTTGTTGGCGTAACAAATCCATCACCATCAACAATTATATCTTCTGCGTTTAATCCAGTAGCAGTGCTATAATTAATATTTCCACCTGAAAGTTGCGTGTCATAACTTGTTGGATCTGGTACAAAACTACCATCAGATGTAACTTTTCTAATAATTAATGTCGATGTTCCTTCTTGTATAGTTAAATCAGGACCAGTATTGTTGCCGGTTTCGTCATATGGCTCTAATTTTAGGTTGTCTATATAAAGAGTCTGTGTTATTCCGTCACCTACTAGTGTTTGCATAATTGCATTAGGATTAGATGTAACAGTGCTTCCGTCATACAAAGGATCATCAATTCTAATACCGTCTAGATATACGTTATAGGATATGCCTTCCTCTAAAGGCTTTGATAGCACAACTTGTACAGTTGAATCATCAAACGTAAAAATTTCATCTTCAAACGTATTGTCGTAAGTATCCCACAGTGTTGAGAACCAAGGCTTTGTGTCCCAGCCTGCTGCGCCTTCAAATTCTAAACTTTTAACTTCGACGCCGCCATAATCAATACCATCCATTAACTGTGCAACATCATTGCCTATCATTCCTGTAGTTGGATTGTAGAATAGGTTTATTCTATCTTGAGCATCTAGCATATCTATGTCTCTAAAATAGATTACCTCTATTGCTGCACCTGTTTTAGGTGGTTCGACAAAATCAACTCTTCCTAAATATCTAGTATAACTTTTTGAATTGTCAGAAACATTACTAAACGAGTATTCACTTCTAAGTGCTTCTATACCGTCAACATATATTGTCATCCTGTTAGACTTTTGATCTAGAGGCCATTTAAGTGTAAATGTAGTAGTGGCTCCTGAACCAACAAAGTTTTCAGTTTCTTGTAGATTTGTTATATAAAAATTACCAGTAACCCTATCAAATTTAGACCTTACATGTGTGCTTCTTACAAGACTATTTCCAATTATAGCAGAAGCAGTGGCTTCTACTCCGCCTTCTATTAAACTTCCGTTTATAATTACTCTAGGGGCTGATAGATATCCAGTACCTGGATTAGTTACACGTATTTTTGTAAGTTTACCATTAGATACAAATGCTTTTGCAGTGGCTCCTGTGCCGCCGCCGCCTTGAAAATTAATTGTTGGTGCTTGTGTATACCCAGAACCTTGTGAAGCAATTTGCACATCGGTAATTGTAAATCCAACATTGTCTTTCCAATGCTTTTTAGGATATTCGTCTATTGTTATACTTAAATTAGTTAAACTGTTTGTTGTAGCAATTATACTTTCTGGTATTATTTTAGCATCTATGCTACTGTAACTTGGTGGTAAATCAAAATCAGTTACTGACGTGTTACTAGGATCTAACTTATCATAACTGCTTCTGTACTCTCTAACTTTGGTTTTAAACGGCTTAACTTCTTTAATATAATCTTCATAACTTTCTAGATTATCATTCTTAAAGTTTACTCGTTGATCTAATTCTCCAACATTATGAATTGCTTTAACAAAACTGGTTTTAAATGCCCAATCTACAAATAATTGCTCTGCAAAGACATACCTTATGCTTGCAAAAAATAGTTTATTGTACTCAACTGCAAGTTCATCAACTAGTATATTATCTCTAAGTGCTTCTAATATAATTCTAGTTTCTATTATAGGTTGATTGTCATAGTACCTTGCATCGAAACTTGTAGCATCAAATCCTACTCTGCTTTCTATAAAGTTGTATAAGTCTTGACTAAACTGTATTGTTCCGTTTTCTCTACCTATGGTTTTATAATTTACTGTGTAATCATCAGTGTCTTCGTTGGCAATCTTTTCAAGTAGTAACCAACCTCCTGAACCTATATTGTTAATTTTTACAACAGTTCCAATAGGAGCATCTAAAGATGTAAGTTCATAACTTTCGTCTATTTCAAAATTAGTTATTGTAAACAATCCGTAACCATCGGCATACCAATCAGCATAATTCCAATACTGCCTTACATCGTACTGCTGAATAATAGATCTTTCCCAGACGTTTGTAACACTGTTTCTATTGTAAATAACCCAGCGGCCTCGATTAGTGCTATCTGCTTCTACTAGAACAGAAAACTTGCGAATGTCTATTGTTGTGTTATCTTGATAATTTTTTCCGCCTTGTACTACATTAGCACTTATGATTTTTCCAACAGAATCAATTGCAAACTCAAATTCAGCACCTTCGCCGTTGCCTTTAATTTCATATGACGGTGGAGTTTTATAACCTCTACCAGCATTTATTATATTAAGACGTGTAATCGAACCGTCAACTATTACAGGTTCGATAATTGCTGGTGTTAGATTTGCTGTTCCTATAAATTGTAATTCGTCAAACGTTTCTATTGAAACATCAAATAGTCGACTAAATGCAGTTGGAGCAGGATCAAAACTAGATAACGAACTGAGATTGAAATCATCTACAGTAATTCTAGTACTTAAAACACTGTTTACTCTTTCTATTACTTGTTTTAAGGCTTCTACTCTATTTTTAAACATACTTTGTCTTGGCTTAAACTGTATGCCGTATTTTTGCTTATCGCTAAGAATAGGATTTGGTACAGGACGATCAAACTCGTCGTAACCTATTAAACTGTCAAACCATTTTTTCTCAATATCTTTATTTGGTCTGCTTGTTGCTAAACCATCAGATAATATTTGATATTGACTGTGTATGTTTTGTTCTTGATCGTCTATTGTCCAGTATCTAAAATTAATTGCTACATTTTTATCTTCAAACAAATTGTTACAATTATAAACTGTAAATCTATTATCTTTCATAAGTGCAACAAATCTGTAACCTTGCTGTGCAGGGTTAGTTATAAGATCTGTCATTTGTTTTACAGTTAAATTACGTCCTTCAACATTGGGTATAGTTGTTTTATTTTCAACCCAGTAGTAATATTTGTTAGTAAATCTTTGAGCAACGCTGTCGTATTTTTTCTTTTTAACGTAAAAACTGTTTCCGTATCTTGTAGTACCCGACACTCCTTGAGACGGTGCTTCTTCTGTTCCTGAAATTGTGTCCCACTGGTCAGGTGTTAAAGTAGATTCTATCCATTCGTAAACACGTACTTCAGTTTCTGGAAAAATTGTCTGCCAGTAATTACTCTGGAATATACTAGTGTCTTGATACGGATTATAAAAACGCACAAAGTTTAAATCCCACCAAGTTTTCCCTACATAATTTTCTGCCCAACTTTCTGTATTTTGTACATCTTCGTTGTTAATTACGTTATAAAGAGCAGGATCGTAATATAATTTGTAGTCTAATTCTTGTTCAACAATACCAGCAATTTTTCCCTGCACTGGATCTAATATATCTATATGCTCAAGAAGTTTGTTAGTCTTTGTGTTATATAGGAATGCTCCTCTAAATTTAGAAACATCAACACTAGCGTACGGCTCTCTATGAATGTTCCAACTTTTCTCATTAATAGGTCTTTGATAATCAATTAATAAACCTTGGACTGCACGATTAGCGGATACTCTAAATTTAGCAACAGTGTTTGTAGTTAACTGTTTTATAGATCCGCCTTGAGTTTCGCTTATTGTAAAATCTGTATCGTTTATAATTTCTTTTATAAAATAATCTTTGCTTTCTTCTAAACCTGAATTTATAAGTGCATCTGTAGAATCATCAAAAAATGTAAACTGAATTCTTTCGTTTAATTTAAATCTTCTTGCATTGTCAACACGCAATATGTTTGATGCTCCGTCTACAAATTTAACTGTATCAACACCTTTTTGTAATTTAGGCATACCTACATATATATGATTATTAGTAAGTAGCAATGTGTCGCCAAATTGTCTAACTTGGTCGTTATCTAGATTATTATATTCTATTTGATCTGCATAAACAAGATTATCTTCTAGTCTTTCATAGATATAAACAACTCCTGTGTTACTTGAAGTTTTTATAATATTAGTTAAACCATTATCAAAGGTTGTTGTCTCTGAATCAATAGTAGTAAATATTTTTGCGTCAGCATTAATACTACTAACTGCAAGTTGATTTCCATCAAAACTAACTTTGTGTCCAAACCCTTCACCTGGTTCTTTGTTAAAACTTGATAGAGTTTGATTAAGTTCGTATAGTCCATTTACCTGTTTGTATATGTAAACTTTTCCTCGATTACTGCCATCTGTATCATTAAAACTTTCTCCAACTGCAAGTAATTTGCCATCTTGGCTAATACTAATACTATCGCCAAAATTTGCTTCTTCTCGAGAATCAACAATTTGTACAAAAGGTATTGAAGTTGATACCGGAGTAATGTCTATAAAGCCTGAGCCAGAAGATGTAAGTGTAACTGACTCAATTTCTCCGCGTTCGTTTATAGACAATGATGCTGAGGCTCCATTCCCGTTGCCAAAGTCGGCAACATTATTACCAAATCTTACTGATGTGTACTCTGGGTCGTAACCGTATCCACCATTAACAAGTGTAAGTGAGTCTACTGCAAAACCTATTACTGGTGAAATAACTGCGTCAGACGTAGCAGTATCATCTACATTTCGGTCAACTGTTGCTGTAGTTAATGACTGAGTGTAATTGCTTCCTGAATTAGTTATGCGAATATCGTTTACAGCAAATTTTAGTATTGGAAATACTGTGGCTTCTTCTAGAATTTCAGCAGTTTCAGTGGGTGCTTTTATAATACTAATTATTATTGTGTCGGGACGATAACCTGAGCCGCTCTCTATAACATTATAAGAAGTTACACTACTACCGGTTAACACTGCCTCAACTACAGCGCCTGTGCCAGTACTATCAGTAGTTTCAATTTGCACTATCGGAGCAACTGTATACCCAAGTCCGGGCTCAAGTACTAGAAGTCTGCTTATGCCTCCATCTTCTGTAAGTTCAACAACGGCTGTTGCGCCGTCGCCGTCGCCGCTAATTGTAACTGTTGGAGTTACCTCATACTCTCCAGTTGAAGTAACATCCATAAATTTTACTGATCCTGTAGTTTCAAGTGTAGCAGTTACTTCTGCTCCGACGCCCGGACCGTCAGTAGATTCTGCAGAAATAGATTGGCTAAATGTATAATTTCCGTTTACTTCTCTATAAACTGCTACTGTGTTACGAGTAGTGCTATCATCTGCTAATAAAGAAGTTGTTGTAGCAATTACATTACCTGCATCGTTTACATCAAAGTCTCTTACAAATTCTAAAATTCCATTTTCTGGACTAAAAATTGCTTCGCCTGGTAGTTTAACTGTTTCAGGTGTAGGAACATAACCTAATCGAGATATAGATCCGTCTAAGATCTCCCAATCGGCTGTATCAAACGCTAAGCCTGAGGAAATATTAGTAATTGCTCTATACAAAGCATTATCGTATACAACGATATTGTTTTCACTATATGCCGAAGCAGAACTAAATTCTCCAAAATAATTTTTGTCCTTGCCGATATCCCAAGTATACTCAACTCCGTCTTCTATACCTTTCTTAATAATATGCAATTTGCCATAGTTGAGACCACTAGGTACAGTAGTATCATTTTTATCTCCATTGCCATCTTCGGCAGCAAACAGAGTATAAAGGTCGTCCCTCTTAGTAAATCTTAATCTGTTACCAATATGAGTATAGTTGTCACGATTTGGCAAAGTAAAGTGATTTATTAACTGGTATTCTCCTGAACCAGTTTGACCGTAAACTGATATTAAACCTTCTTCAATATAATCTTGAGATGTTCCGTTTGCATCTGCTGGTAAATTAAATACTTGATCCCATTCGTTGTTTGTAGTTGTAGGAACACTTGCTTCTCTTGGAATGCCTAGTATATCAACTTCTTTATAGAGCCAATATTCTACATTAGTTAACTGAGGATTATAGTCTAAAGTGTGTGTTGTACCGTCAAAGTTTTCGCTATTTTGAACAACTACAAGTTTACCTACTTGTTCACCGACGTCATTTGATGTTAAGGAAGTTGCTACAATTTCACCAATCACTCTGTCTACATCCGATACTCCTCTAAAAGTAGCATTAGCATTCCTTTGAATTGCTCCAACTTCTCCAAAATTTCCTCCTGCTAACCAAGTTCCTGTTACATTTTTAACATACAATCTTACCGTGTTAAAGAATCTTTGATAATACATAACTTCAGCAGTTGCGCCGGTGATTACATCTTGTACAGTGTCACCAAATGCATTATCTGATAAAAGTTGTGTAGATTCATCGTAGTAGTTGTATTTAGGTACAGGCTGGATTGGATCTCCGAATCTTGTGTCACTATCTTCGTCGAAAGGAGGAAATTCAGTAAACTCTATATCAATATAACCATCCCATAAGTCAAAAACTTCATGGTTATTTTTGTTAATTGTTTCAAATGTATATCCGCTATTTGTAATATCTAAACTTCCTAATTGATCTAGATAAAAACCAAATGTGTCGCTAACACTTAACGTGTCAGATAACACTTTTGGAGATCTAAATACCCATAAGTTGCTAGGTATAACAGGCTCTTGAGTATCAAAGATGCCGCTGTATGCTAAATGTGTAGTAAAACTTATTTGATCATTTAGATTTGTAACTGTAATATCTTGCAAATAATCTTGAATGTTATAATAATAGTTAGGTGTAGATCTAGTATCAGGTGTTCCTAGATCTCCATCATCGCCTCTTAAGTTTAAAACATCTCTATATACTAAACCTCTTCCAGTGTCTGACCATATGTTGTCATCTACGTCTGTAGTAAAATATGTAGAGGTGTTTATATACCAATAGCCGCCTATCTTTTCTGAAGTGTTATAGAAATCATCTCTGTATGCTCCGATCGGAACATCAGCAGTGAACAGTATGCCTGTATTAGCAAACACGCCATTTGTATTGTTCACATATAGCAATAAAGAAGTTTCTTGTGTTTTTACATACACAACTTCTGCAGAACCTGTATCTGTATAAACAGTATCGCCTACTGTTGGAAGAATTGTGTAATTGTCAATGTTAAAAATATTGTCTACTTTTTCTATAATTTCATGACCTACAGCAGATCCGCTGATACCTTCACGAGATATAAAGTCAGCAGTAATCGGAGTGTAGTATCCAGCAAATGGTTGAGATTCCGTTAACGCTAAGTTAGCAGTAGAATAACGGTTCCACCTAAATACTACTGTATCGCCTGGTTCTGTACCTTCGTACTGGTCGGCTGGTGCTCTTACTAATATATGATCTGTTTCTACTTGATAGAGTCCATAGTTGCCTGCAACTATTAAACTTAAATCTGTGCTATCAGTGTCAATTGCAAACTGTGCATAACTATCAAAACTAGTGTATGCAATATTGGCAATTTCTGAAAATATATCGATATTAGCCTTCCATAAGTTATCGTTGTAAGTTACAATTTCACCTGTAACATAGTCTGTGTTTTCAGAGTAATCGCCTTTATACTGTGTAAGAACTTTACTTGCATTAGGCGAGCCTACCGCAAGATATTTGCCGTCCGGGGACACTGCTACACTAGTTCCAAATAAAGAAGTAGCATCTACACTAGCAAATATATTAGTTTGTGGTTCTATTGTTTGCGTAAGTATCCAGTTGTTTAATTCAGATCCTCTAGTATAAATGTTTACTACACCACTTACATTTTCGCTTAATTTGTAATACGGAGATCCAACAGCAAGAACTGTATTATTCGAAGTAGTAGATATTGCTTCGCCAAATGCATCATAATTGAAGTCTTGCCAAGTTTGTGGATTTTCTAAAATTTCTTTTTGCTGATATACTTCTTTATGGCTATAAACTTTTTGGTTCAAGCCGTCTTCTAACCAAATAAAGTCATTATTTTCTACAAAATTTTCTGCATAATTATTTAAAGTATCTATAGAAGTTATCTTAGCACTTTCTAGACCGATTACTAAGCCATCACGTGGCAAGCCAACTGTAAACGGTGTTATAAAGTTCTCTATAACAATAATATTATTTTCTATTCTTGATACAACGTAAAAACCGCTTGCATCGTCTACGTCATATAATCCTATTATTTCACCAACTTTAATGTCGTCTTTTACACTGCGGTTAAGATACACTACCAATAGTCCAATTTCGTCATTAAGACTATCTGCAATATCAATAATTCTATAATCCTTTTGAACTATTTTTGCTACGTCCCAAGATAACCTGTCTTGGCCTATCCAGATATAATTTCCGATGCTAACAGTATTAATATCAATACCCGTAACATCGTTTCTAGTTCTCACTATTGCTTGTACATCGTCAGGATGCACAAATCCTGACGTTTTGACAAACTCACTGTTTGATGAGTTTACAGGAAAAGGTGAATGATCATATTCTTCCGGCTTGACATAAGTTTCAAAAGGAAGTATTCTGTAAATTAAATCAGTACTTTCAGGAGGAATGCTGTTTACTAATTCTATTGGTTGCGGATTAAGTAAAAATTTAGTTTCATCAAGTTTATATTCTACTTCAGTAAATCCGTCTGTGGCTCCATACATGCCCTGTTTGAATGCCCATTCTTCAAAGAAATCTAAACTTTCTTTGTTTGCACTCGATAGTGCATCAAACAGTTTATCTAAACTGTTTCGAGTACCTTTGTCTTGAATAAACCCTTGATAAAATTTATACTGGCTAACATCATCATTAATAATATTTTGCAAGTACTTTCTATTTTGATAGCCAGTTAAGTGCTGAGCAAATTTTTGTTGTTCTAAATCAAAATTATCAGTATCTAAATCATAGAAGTCTGCAAACTGATTAGTTTTATATTCTAAGTTTGTTATTAGTTTAGGCTCAGGTCTTGAATCTAATCTTTTCCACTGCCTTGCAATAAAAGTTGACCCGCCGGTAACTTTTTCGTTTGCACTGTAGAAAAATTCTTTATATTTTACAGTATCACCTAAAGCATAGTCTTGGTACGGTTGCCAATTTTGAACTTCGGCACTGTCATATATAAATCCGGGTATATTTAAACTTCCATCCCAGTTGTCAGTACGGTATCCTTGTACTCTAATTCTTTCTTGTCTATATCCTGGTGCTGGGTCATATATAACATCATTAAAGACAGTCTTATTATCTAATAATACAACATGTTCAATTTGTACAATAGGAACTTTAAGTGCGTAAATTCCGTCTGCGGAATCTACTTCTGTTGCAGTAAATTCGTTTCCGTCTCTGCTTAGTTCTAAAAACTCTGGACGTAGTATATTGCCGTCTGTTTTATACACACTGTAATCATAGAAGTTATCAAAAATATTATCAACAGCATGATATTCTTTTTCAAAAATTAATTTTGATGCTGCTGGGCTTACACTAATAACTGTTCCTACAGACCAGTTTTGTGTAGTCCAAAATAAAAATTCTTTTATGCTTAAATCAAAATTTTCTATTAAATTAAATTCTGGATTGTAATTATCAAACTTAAAACCTTGTTCAATTAACCAATGTTCGTATCCGTACATAAAGTCAACTACTTGTTGAATATCACTAAACACAGTTCCGTATGGAATAGTTTTAAGTTCCTTTTCAAAATTCTTTCTTCTTCTTGCTGTAGCGCCACCTTGAATTGGCAACTCTGCTAGTTTTATAAATTTTGTGCCGTCAAATTGATTTGTAGAGGAATGACCTTCTTTAACTCTATAAAACTCTCCAGTAAACTTTACTACTTGTCCTTGTACATATTGTTTTCCAGCATTCCAGTTTACAAATTTTTCTGAGACTCCACCGATCCTTAAAACTGGATCTGCTGAAGAAGGAATTACATCATATGTTCTAAAAATAGGATTATTAAGATCGTATCCTCGTACAATATACCCTAATTGGGATTTTTCAACAATTATACCGCTATAAGATACTACTTCTGAAGCAGAGGATTTGTTTAAAAATATTTGATAATTTTCTTCAGGAACAAATACATTTCCTTCGTTAAATGGTGAGCGAGAATCTAATATTAATTTAAATTTAGATTTGTCAGTGAATCCTGCAAGTTTAAGTGCTATCTGATTATCAATGTTTTTCACATTATCAATGTAATCAAAATAAGAATTTACATTCGAGTACATGTAATCAGCAATATAATTAACTAAACCCGATGTGTATTTTCTGCTCGGACATTCACAAGTGTTAGGAAATTCTAAATCTGTTAAAGCAATTCGTTTTCCTGTAGTTTTTTCTACCAGTTGTCCTGCAACATTTCTTTCAATATTATTTTTATCAAATAACAATCCTAAAATTTTTGCAGGTCGATTTAGCAAAAGTGCTGTAATTAAACTAAACGGAAATTCTGAAGACTTGCGCCAGGCTGCTTCAGTGGGTGCAATATCACCAAATTTAAAACTTACGCTTGCCTGACTGTTATTAAAGTTTTTTGCTATTCCTGACTGTAAAGGGTCTACTAATCTTCCTTGTGCATCAACTGGTATGTAATTAAGCAATCCAGGACGTTTAAAATTGTTTAGCACCTTGATAGGCTTGTTTGGTTCTTTTAATAAACCGTTTTGCAAATCTTCCCATAAAATAGTGTTGTTTAAAGTATAAGGAGCAGGACCGTATACTTCTTCCCACCATTGAGGCTTAATAGTAAATCCTAGCATTTCCCAAGGATGGGTATGTGGTCTATCTGTATCGAAGAAATGCTTATAAATTCCTCTCCAAAATCCTGCATGTCTATTTCCATAAGGATCAGTAGTTCTACTATAATTGTAAGTAAATTTATTGCCGTCAGTATAAAATTCGTTTGTTGTATAATCAGGAGTTCCTGCAATTTTTAACCATTGCACAAAATCACTAAGCATGGCATTATCAATTTTTGTTTTACTAACGCCGGTTGTTCTGTGTGCCGAATTTTGCAATGCATATAGATCAAATATCTCAGGATCAAGAGTCTGTTTAATATTGTTAAAAATTCTTTTCTCTAACTCTAAAAGCAGTTCATCTCTATAGTCGTCATATGCTTTTACAAGACTACCGTCGTGACCTTGTATAAATTTCACAGGCTCATCTGCAAAATAAGTGTCATCAAATAGTATCTGAGGCTCATACTTAGGATAAAGACCTAATTTAGTCGGCGTTGGTGGGATAAAACTTCCGTTTGAAGATTCGTACTCGTATAACTCTATCACATCATCGGCGACTTTTTCTGCTGTGATTATACAAAATCCTTCATCATTAAATGTATAATCTCTGCCGTGCAAAAGTTGAGTGCCGTTTAAATATACATTAACAGCAGTATCACTAGATTCTGTTAAAGTGAAAAAATTTGTTAAAGCAAAAAATACGTTACCAGGATCTTCAACTATATATTCAGTTCTTTTTACACTTTGATAAGCCAACATATCACTAAAGTAGTATGGCATTGCGTCAGTCTTAGTACGATTCATTTCACCTAAAACTTTATCAACATGTTGTTTTATAGGTCCATCAAATCCTAAATTAAGTGCTGTTTGCAAAAAGTTTCTTTTAAACTTTCCATAATCATATCTTGCTTGCTTTATTGCTTTTATTACATTTCCGTCTTTTGTGGTAATATGATACAAAGGTAAGTTTATAGGACCACTATGTTGTATGAACTTTTTACCATAACCGTCGAGATTTCCTAGATCTCGCAAATTAGATGTTCCTGGAAAATCTCCAGTAAAGTTGTTTAGATCTTCTATCATAGAAGATACGTGATCATTAACTTCGCCTAAAGTAAATTGAGTTATATTTTCGTTTTTTGGATTTCGCTCTAGGTTGTACGGAAATTCATAAAATCCGTTACTATTTTTCGGTGTTGCTGATCTTGTCTTAACTAGTACTACATCGTCTACGTTTAGATCCGAATTAAATGTAACAAATAATCGATCTGAAGAGCCGCTTGTTAATGTGTAATCTGCGTTTTGATCTTGTATTTTGTTATTAACGTAAACACGAACCCAGAGGTCATTTAATAATGCTGCGTCTTTGTAGACATCAATTTCAAAATCATTTAACTGACTTGTTGTGGCTACATATTGACGTATAACACTTTGCTGACTTTCAAAGTCTGCTTTTGTCCAACCATTTGTGTATATAAAATTTTCTCTATCTTGATATTTTTTTAAAAATCCAATATCAGTGTTTTTTGTTACATCTGCATCATCAACTTGATATGACATTGATTCTCTTAACAAATTAAAGTCAAATAGAATGTCTCCACTGTTTTCAATGTTCTGGTATGAGAGTGCAAATCCTAATTCTGTATCAGAAACCCCTGTTCCTTTTTTATAACTAAAAATTTTGTTACCTTGAAATGTAGATGCTTCGTATAGTGTTTCGTCACTATAAGAGTAACCGTCTTTGTCAAATATATCAAATAGAGGTTCTTGATTTACCGCTGTTTTTTCTTGTGCTGGATTCCAAGTTGATCCATCATAATACCACAATTTTCCGCGGTTTGTTTCGCCTTGGCGAACTAATACAGTTTCATTTTCAAATGGATCAGTATCAGAAACTTCACGCAGTGCAATTTGTCGTGTACCTAAATGATTAATAAATTCTACTTGATATATTTTGCCGTTTACTCTTATGTCAGTATCGTTAGTGAACAGAATTCGCATGCCGTCACCGACTTCTACATTATCAATATTATATCCGATAGATCCTTCAATTGTAGAAAATACATCCGTAGTAAACGAGTCAACTAAATCTACATCTTGCTTTGCTTGTGATCCAAATTTATAAAGTTTTAGTCCTGATTCAAATTCTATAATAGGACGTTTTGCTCTTAGATCTTGATCTATATTAACGGTCACTCCGTTTATTTCTGCAGATTTTTCAACTACACTTCTATGAAACCATCTGTTATATCTTGACCAAGCATTTCTATCAGACGATGCTCTATTAATAACAATATAATCTTTAGTTCCTGCAAAAGAATTTGCATTACTGTAAGGCAAACTGTCAAATCTATTTGAATCAAAAGGCACTAGAACATCTTCAGTGTATGCCGCAGGAATAATTAAATCATTTACATCTATGAACTTAATTGCTTCTCCTACTCCTTCTACAAAAAATTCTTTTCCGGCGTAGTATTCAGGAGAAACATCTCCTATAAAAGCAACTTTCATTCCGTTACTTAGATCAAATCCAGCATTTGTAGTATAATATTTTTTACCTATTATTTGTTCTTCAACATTAATTTCTGTATTTTCTAATATATCGAAAATTCTAATTAGACCGCTTGTGTCTATATCTGTGTTGCTGATATAATATAAAGAGTCTGGAGCATTATCAGGAACTGTAAATTCTATTGTGCCTTTTTCAACATAAACAACAGTTACTTCGCTGTCGTTTTCGCCTACTTCAGTTTTAGTAACGCCGTCATTATACAAAGTGCTGATATTTTCATCATCTTCAAACCCTGATATGCCGCCGGCTACTGGAGGTACAATATATCCTCCTGTGTCAAATGTAGCACCATCATATAAAAATGCATCAAACAAGCCTGACGACAGTACGCCTTCGCTTGTGTTAACAAGTATAGCGTCACCTGGTCTAAAACTTCTTGATATAGCAAACGCAATAGGATATCCCGGACAATCTATTTCAAACTTATAAGTTTGTCCTCTATATAATTTTAATGTAGGATTAGGTGTTAGTCCAGGAGGATTAAATTTATATACTACATTATCGTCTTGTTCTTCAACTGTAACAGTATAAGTACTTTGTACTTCTTTAGAGTTGCCAAATACTTGAACACTATCTGGGCCAGTTGGTAACCAGTAGTATTCTCTAAAGTTTGTAAACTTGTCCCAATCTATACTAGGATTCCAAGCATAGTATTCTTGCTTGTTTAATAAACTATGGTCATCAACAGTGCCACCAAATGTAGATATTTGATTAATGTAATCATTGTAATCTTTATAAAAAATTACGTTATCTAGATCGTCTTTTACGATAGTGCTAGGCTCAAGTTGATAATTTTCTCTTTTTTCTGTTACATCTGGAATGTAATTATCTTTAGGTGAAAATGCTTTCGCAGTTTTTCTACCATAATAACCACTTATTTTTTCTGCTACGCCAGGCTGGAATAGTTGATCGACTGTAGACGCTAAGAATTTTTTATTTGTATCTGTTCTAAAAAACTTAGGTAATAGTCCGGCAGATTTTCTTTTTTGATTTCCTTGTGTGTTTAATGGAAATTCATTCTGATTTTTGTCGTACGCCATTAGTACTCCAAGCCTCCAATGTTGCTAACAGATTCTGATAACGGTGTGCTTTGTACAGAAGAAGTTGTTGAAGTTGTTGAAGATGTAACAATTGTTCCTCCTGCTTTTAATCTACTTGCTGTAATGCTGTCTATTATTTCTACATCACTTACTGTGGCGCCCGATACAAATATTTCATCGCTTTCTGCTTTAATTTCGTAAAGGCTACCAAAACTTTGTGTTTCTTGTACAGGAACAATTAATACTGTTACTACATCAGGTGACAATTGGTTCATTATATAAGTGCTTAACTCTGAGAAATAAAAGGTCTCGCCAAATTCCCAATTTTCAAGTGCAAAATAAGAATTAATTGACTGAATCACTCGTGATTTTACATCATTGTCATTTATTACTATGTCTGGGTTTTTAACTATTTTAAAATTGGCTTGCAATCTCAAGTCTGCGTTTCCTCCAAAAAGTATCTTGTACTTAACCGGATGATAAATGATTTCATCACTGATAGATTTTATTTTGTTTAAGTTTTCTCCATAACTTCTATATAACAAATCACTGCTTACTGGTAATGGTTTTGAACTTAAAGAACCGTTTAGGAATCGTCTAAACTGAGTATCGTAGTCTTTTGTTAGCATATAGACATCGACAATGTTGCTGCTACTAGGATCAATTCTTACATCGCTATCAGCAGCATGAATGTATTGGAACTTCAAACTATCTCTACCTATAAATGCTCTGTAATTTGTATCAAGGATTAATTTGCTATTAACTAAACTTTTAAATACACCAGTATCTACAAAATAGAAACACTGTCCTTCGTCCCAAGAACTAGGAGAACCCACTGCTGCTTCGTTTTGTAGAATTTCAATTCCTGCATCAGTTTGACTGATATATCTAAAATCTTCAACTCCGTCACTTGAAATATATTTTTCTTGTATAACGTATTTTGTTAAAGGATCCACAGTTTCGTTTACCAACTCATCAAATATCTGTAAGTTATCTACTACTCCGTCATCGTCTGAATCAAAAAATCCTATTTGTATTTTCTTTGCATCAACATATCCTTCTTTGTCACGAAATTCCGCTATTACTTCCCAGTCAAAATCGTAAGTAAACGGAGCAGGATTTGTAAGCGTTTGCGGATTTATGTTTAACACAGATATCTTGTCTTTTATAATTTCTCCAGTGTTGCTGTCGTAAACTTTATCTGAACTGTCATAATAAAATTTTATTTCTTTATCACTTTCAAAAATATATCTTAACCCTCTATAAGTAATTGTATATTTTTCTCCGTTGGTTTGGAAAAGCAACAACCAACTTGCGTCAAGATTTTGACCGCTTATGTCTCCTGTCTTACCAGTGCTAAACGCACTAGAAGAATTTAAATTGGTTTCTGTAATCACACGCCACAATCTTGTTTCAACATCATATCTTAGTCCAAACTGATTATAACTAAATGTTTGATCAATTACCTGTGTTTTTACACTATCGATTAGTGATGTAGTAAACTTTGGTCGAATTTCATCTAACACTGCGCCTGTAGGAATAATATCATTAAAAACAATTGGTCCCAGCCCTGTGGCTGAAATTTCTGTACCGTTTCCTACTACACCCGAAACTTTAACCCATTTATATGTTGCAGCACCTTGCTGTCCTACATTGTTTGTAAGTGTTCCGTTTGGTAAAAAATATTGCCCTGTTGGAGGTAAAAATTTACACAATGTTCCGTTTTCTAAAAATCTTAAAATGTTAGCAGTATAAGTTCCTACAGAATATTTTGTTCCGTCAACGTCTGTTAAATAACCAGTTGATCGATTAGTTTCAGCGGTAACTTGATTAAATGACGCTTGCAAGTCTGTTGTAAATAATTTCGGAAATTTGTTATAATAGTAATTTAATATTTTTTTATCTTTTAATATTGGTTCTATTACATTAACGATTGCACCTTCAATATCAGTTTGTGTTTGAAACTGAAAACTTGTTTTACTGTCTAAGTATTCTTTATAAATGATTCCGTCATTAGCATATAAATTTGTTTTAGAATATTTTCCTGTGACATCTGTTAAATCATAATATCTAGATATGCCGCTTGCTATTCGGTTTACTGCTTTAGACTTTATTATTTCTTGACTCACAGTTATAGGAGCAACATTATAATCTTCTGCTGTTATCATTCTATTTTGAGTATAATATGTTGCAGGAGCATTTTGTTTGATGCTATCATTAGTTTCAGACACACTTGCATTGTCAACTGTGTATTTTAATTCGTATGTTAAAGTTAAAAATTCTCGTGTACCCGCTCTGCTTAAATATGGCACAGTTAAATTTACACCTAGCATATCCGAAGGACGAATAACTATTGATTGATTAGCACTTGTTCTATAATATACTCGAAAAGTTCCTTGTGGTAGATTACCAAAAGTTCCGTCTGAGAAAATAAGATTTGCTCTATCTTGATCTCTTGTTAGTACACTATAAACATTTCTTATATTTTTTGATAGACTATTATAGATTATGTTGTTGCCTTCAAGAGAATCTAATTTAGTCCAATATTCTGAATCGAGACCACTATCGTCTATTTTGTATAACCAAATATCAGTGTTATTAATATTAACAGCATCAATCGATATTACCTGATTAGAAGTAGGAGTTTCAATTGTGAACTCTCCTTGATCTGTAACACCTTGTCTAAAGTGTGAGAAAAATCCATTTGTATTGCTGCCAGCGCCTTTGCCGTCATTTTGATATAAAATAGAAAAGTTATTTCCTATCTTTGGAGGTTCTTCTTTTATATTTCCATCTACAATATCAGTTGGAACTACTTCAAAGGAAAAATTTCCTCCTTGAACTGTTCTTGTAAATTTATATTTGGGTACGTCAGTGTTAACAGCATTAAACTTATATTGCTCTGTAGGAATATTGTTAACAGTATCTTTTTTTGTTGGTTTGCCAAAAACGTTATTATAAGGAAGTGCAGTGTTTAATACTTTAATAAACTGCTCGTTCCAGTCTGGATTACTAGGATCATTCCAAACTATAGTTTGTTCTGCTAAACTTCTACCGTTTGAATCAACTATGCCTTCGCTAGTTTTAATAGCAGTTACTTTAAGCATGCCGTTTGCTGGCTGATTTCTAGTAGGGTTATAAGATATAAGTCTAGCAAGTCGTAATACACTTTCTCTACGATCTGCTAATTCTAAAAAGTTATCACGAGAATTTAAGTCTATTCTAAATGAAATATTTTGACCTAGAAATGCAATTAAATCTATTAGTGCTAGATACTCTGAACTTTCTACATAATCGTTAAAATCTTCAGGATAGTTTTCTCTAAGATAGTTAATCATTGTTCTACGCAGAGAATCAAAATCGTAACTACGAAAATCCGCGTTTCTAAATGATTGGTATACTCGCTTCCAGTCTTCGGCAAGCAGTAATCTGTTTTGTCTATCTGTTGCTGACATTTGCACTAATCCTCTTTAGTATATTTATTAGATTGATTAAAGTGCGTATATAATTTATTAAGCAGTAAGCCCGTTGGCTTGGTCAAATCTCAATCGAATTGTTTCTGAAATGTTGTATGGCAAAAACACTATTTCGCACTCAATTTGTATTCCTGACTCGTAAGTGTCTACTACAACTCTAGTAGCCTGAGTCCTTGGATCATAATTTATGATAGCAGTTACATCTTCAATTATTGCGGTTTTAACATCATCAGTCATTGGCTCGAAAAGCACATCCCATAATATAGTGCCAAATTCTGGATTATTAAGTTTTTCGCCTTTTTTAATGTGGAAATGATTAATTAGATCTTGCTTTATAAGAGCAATGTCATAAACGTTAAATCCTTTTTTATTAGGATTTACTGTTGATATTCCCCTGTATGCTTTGCCAGCAGAAGGTGTAGACTTTTTGTTAGTAGAAATATGTTGTCTTTTATAAATTTCTTTTTCTATTAATGGCATACTGTATTTAACCTTATATTAACTTATAGGTATTGCCGCCTTTCAGAGGCCAATTTCTTCTCACTGTAAGCAAGTGCATATCAACGTTATCGATTATATATTCAGTTTCTTGAAACTTATTTGCTTGGTTTCCACCTTTTATTGTTATTTTATTGTCTGCTAAATTTAAATCCGTAATAAACCCTACATGGCCGCCGCTGGCATTTTTAAATTTAAAAACTGCAATATCATATTTCTGAACATTATTCCAGTCTCGCCAGTCTACTTCATAGCCGTAAAGTGCGTAATCAAGTGCACTCAGTGTGCGTAATGGCCGGGCTCCGCTTATGTACAGTATTAAACTTAGGGCTTGAACATTCCAAAAGTGTTTTGGGTCGTTGCCGCCGTCGGCCCAAGTGCACACTGTGTCATCAAAATCATTTGGATAATTATTCGGACCCGTTGATATTTGTTGCATTGCCTTAAACAGTGTTGATGCGCTGCTAGTAGAGGCTTCTACTAGGGTTGAGTTATCGACATAAGTTCTTATATTATTAAATACCCGATCATCTCCGCCTATACCTTCTATCCAATTTGGTGCTGATACAAGAGAATGCGCCAATGGAACTGTGTTAATGTCTGCTGCAAATGTTCCGCCGCCGTATGCTCCAAAGAACGGTTCTTCATTTATATGACCGTTAGTGTGAGTTACGCGAAGACTTCCAACTTCATTATAAATATCGCCATTGCCGCCTTCTGTTGGTTTCCAAGTGTAGTTTAGCACACCGTCTCTGGTATCTTCACCGATTAAATATCCTTCTGTAACGCCAAGAAATTGAGCGGTAGAAGGTCTATTTAATTCCCAAGATACGTCAAGTGCATTAATATCTAGATAACGAGTATCTTCGTTGGGATGCCAGTTGAACAAAGGTCCCCACTCATCTTGCATTTGTACTTCAACTAGGATCGTAGATCCCGGAGGAACATAATACCAAGTGTCGGTATTTACATTACCGGAATAATCACCATAATTGGCATTATTCCTTTTTA